>ERZ795056.1439-NODE-1439-length-28031-cov-20.167429_pt1 | contig 28031 bp, 30 predicted proteins | sample MGYA00375140_ERZ795056 | MGnify/ENA primary metagenome ERZ795056 (study PRJEB30185, sample SAMN05720227) | activated sludge metagenome | isolation source: Anaerobic digester | place: USA | collected 2015-03-09 ... | reverse complement strand
GTCACGTTGGCATCACGGATATCAGCGGTAAGTTGCTCATTGGTCATGTGGGGCTCCTGGGTTGTTGCTATCCGTCTGGATCGCGTTGGGTCAATTCTGCGCGGGTGACCCAGGAACTTGAATCCGAAACAGGCTGTACGGCCTGTAAGCATGTCATCTATTTTCTGTAAGGGAAACACCTACAGCAGGTTTGTTTGTGTGCCAGGTAGAGCAGCCCAAAAAAGCAGAAGCCGCATCGGGTGCGGCTTCTTCGTTTGGTTTGAGGCTCTTAAGAGCCTTCCTGCTATTACTGCCTGAGCAAGGACAACACGCTTTGTGGCAACTGATTGGCCTGTGCAACCATCGCCGTTCCAGCCTGTTGGAGCACTTGGGCACGAGACAGGTTGGCCGTTTCCATCGCATAGTCGGCGTCCATGATCCGGCCGCGTGCCGCTGCAGAGTTTTCTGCAGCAACACGCAGATTTGAAATAACGCCTTCAAATCTATTCTGCGACGCACCCCATGTTGCACGAATGGAGTTCATCAAATTCAGGTCTGTGTCGACAACTGCGAGTTGGGCACTTGCGCTGGCGTTTGTAGCGCCGAGGGTCGTTGCCGTTTGGACAGCTATGACCGAAGTGATCGTGATGGATTCGCCGGAATTTGCGCCGACCTGAAATTGGAAAGGTGTTGCGGCGCTCAGAAGGGCTTGACTATTGAATTTCGTTGCACCAATGACACGCGTATTTTCAGCGGCCAACAACTGGTATTCGGCGTCCAGTGCAGCAATATCTGTTGCGCCATTTGTTCCGTTGGCGGCTTGCACGGCCAATTCGCGCATCCGTTGCAGATTATTGGTGATGGCGCCTAAGGCTCCCTCGGCAGTTTGCGCTAAAGAAATCGCATCGTTGGCGTTCCGGATGGCCACGTTCATGCCGCGAGTCTGCGTATTCATGCGCTCGGCAATGGCCAGGCCGGCGGCGTCGTCCTTGGCGCTGTTAACTCGCAGTCCAGAAGACAGGCGCTGCATGGCGGTGCTCAGCGATGTAGCCGTCGTAGACAGGTTACGTTGCGCGTTCAGCGACGCCGTGTTCGTGTTGATCGTCGTCATAAAAGGCTCCTTTAAAGCTGAATAAATCCGGCATTGCTGCCGATAAGTGTCAGCAGAGCGCTGACTGGTTTGGGCAGTGAATAAATTGTGATGAACGGTTGGGAAACCTTAAGCCCGATGAGCGGACAAAAAAGGGGTCAGTTCTCCCGTTTGGTGCTATTCAAGGCTTTTTCTGGCGCTTTTCCGGGGACGGATCACTCGTGAGATGAAGACAATCGCCTCTATTGCTGACAGGTTACAAATATTTTTCTCAAGTTTTAGAGGTGTCAGTCCGAAAACAATCTCAGCGGGTTCTAACAAGTGCTCGTCGTCCGGTAGGTACCTTCTAGTGCTCCGGTCATAGCGGCTAGCCTTAGGGCTGGCGTTGAGATTGGCAGCAATGCCGGATTTATTCAGCTTTAAAGGAGCCTTTTATGTCAACGATTAACACCAACATCAATTCGCTTAATTCACAGCGTAACCTGGCTGGAACAGCGACCGCCCTTAGCACTGCGATGAGCCGTCTCTCTTCGGGACTGCGCGTTAACAGCGCAAAAGACGACGCCGCCGGCCTGGCCATTGCCGAGCGCATGAATGCCCAGACGAAGGGTATGAATGTCGCAGTTCGCAATGCCAATGACGCGATCTCCCTCGCTGCTACTGCTGAGGGCGCTTTGGGTGCTATCTCCAATAACCTGCAGCGCATGCGTGAGCTGGCCGTGCAAGCCGCCAACGGCACCAATGCAGCCAGCGACATCACTGCATTGAATGCTGAGTTCAAATTGTTGGCCGCAGAAAACACCCGTGTTGCCGGCGCCACTAAGTTCAACGGCACGGCAGTGATTGCCGCCACTACCTTTACATTCCAGGTCGGCGCGAATACCGGTGACACAATTTCGGTAACCGGTGCCGCAGCTACATTCACATCCGCAGATCTTGGTGCGACTAACACCACTGCAAATGCCGAGTTGGCTAAGCTGGACGTTGATATCGACGCAATCAATACGACCCGGGCAACTTGGGGTGCCACGCAAAACCGTTTCGAGTCCGTTATTTCCAACCTCCGTGTTGGTGCAGAAAACTCTGCAGCGGCACGCGGCCGGATCATGGACGCCGACTATGCGATGGAAACGGCCAACCTGTCTCGTGCCCAAGTGCTCCAACAGGCTGGTACCGCGATGGTTGCGCAAGCAAACCAGGCTCCTCAAGGTGTATTGGCCCTGCTGCGTTAATAGTTGTGAATCCGTATCGATGGCTTATGGCCATCGATGTGGTTTCCTGGCGACGATGGGTGTCCGGCCCTCGTCGCCTTTTTGGCGTTTTGTGATTTGTCAGTCCTATGGTGGCTGATCAAAGGAGAAACTTATGGCGATCTCAGCTCCAGGCGTTGGTAGCGGACTCGATGTCAACAGCATCGTGTCACAGCTGGTCGCCATTGAAAAACAGCCATTGACACAACTCCAGGCAAAAGCAAGCACTTTTCAGGCTCAGCTGAGCTTGTATGGCAAAGTGAAATCCCAGGCTTCAGCGTTGGGCGATGCTGCAGCGTTGCTTGCAGGTCCTACGGGCTGGAACACGCAGAAAGCAAGTTCTTCAAATGCAAGCGCTGTGGGTGTCGTGGCAGGCTCGGCAGCCGTGTCGACCTCTCTGGCTGTAGATGTACAACAACTGGCCCGGGCACAGTCCACGGCATCCGCGGGTGTTGCCGCTGGTACAGCTGTCGGTGCGGCGGGAACGTTGACCCTCCAGCTGGGAACGTGGGCTGGCGCGGGGTTCACCGCAGGCACAAGCCCGGCCGTTGCTGTTTCAATCACGGCCACTGATACGGTTACGTCCATTGCCAGCAAGATCAATTCGGGCAACGCGGGGGTTACCGCCACGGTGCTGCGGGATGGCGCCAATGAACGCCTGGTCGTTCGATCCAAAGAATCTGGTGAGGTCAATGGATTTCGCATTGACGCGACAGGTGATGCAGGTCTTTCGATGTTTGGCTTCACGGACACTGCGGCCACAACTGCTTCTGCTGCGGGTATGTTCATGGGCCAGGCAGCCTTGAATGCGCTGGTTGACATCAATGGTGTGCCAATTGTGTCGGCTACCAACAAGATGGTGGATGTGATCACGGGCGTCACACTGCAGTTGAGTCAGGTCACAACGGAACCCGTAGACATCAATGTTGAGAATGATCTGGAAGCAACCCAGAAGAATATTCAGGCGTTTGTTGACGCATACAACGCATTGAATACCACACTGGCTGACTCCACCAAATACGATGCTGCTGCAAAGAAGGGTGGATTGATGCAGGGAGACTCTACAACGGTTGGGCTGCAAAATGCGCTCAGATCGATGTTGGGTTCGACCAGCGTGGGTTCGACCTACTCCCGTCTTTCTGACATCGGGATTGAACGACAAACCGATGGGTCGCTAAAGGTGAATGCCACCAAGCTGACCGGCGCGATTCAGAACCTCGACAATGTCAAAAATTTGTTTGCAACCAACAATAGCAATCCGGCGACAAACGGGTTTGGCCTGAAGGTCCGTGACTTTGCTCGCGGACTGGTCGCTGCGGACGGTCTGGTCTCCAACAAATCCACGGCTCTGCAGGGATCGATCACACGAAACTCGAAAGACCAGGACCGGGTCAATGATCGTGCTGCCCGTGTAGAAACCCAGTTGTTGCGCCAGTATTCTGCGTTGGATGCTCAATTGGCCCAAATGAGTGGGCTGAGTTCTTATGTGACCGCCCAGCTCGCGCAATGGAACAAATCCACAGCTTAACGGGTTGATTTTTTTGTGCATATGCCGATACATCAAGTACAGGCACACAAGGAGTCAATCGAAATGTTTACCCCAGTTAGCATGCGTTCTGCAAATACTTATAAAACCGTCGGCTTGGAAACCTCTGTAGCTGCGGCGAATCCCCATCAGCTGGTCAGCTTGCTGTTTGAGGCCTTGCTGCAGTCTCTGGCCTCTGCAAAAGGGGCTATTCAGAGTGGTGACTTCCCGGCGAAAGGGCGGTCCATCAGCCGTGCGGTTCGTATTCTGGAAGAGGGCCTCAAAGCAGGTCTCGATGCGAACCGTGGTGGCGAGCTGGCTTCTAACCTGCGCAGCCTTTACGATTTTTGCATCCTCAGAATCACTGAGGCTAATCTGAAACATGACGCAGCCATTCTTGACGAAGTGATCCGGTTGATACACCCGGTATCGGACGGCTGGAGCCAGATCAAGGGTGATGTAGCAGCGCAATCGCAACATGCTTGACAAAAAGTGAGTATGAAAATGCAGCAAATGCTAATTGACTATTACAAAGCGATTGAAGACAGCAGCGCCAAGATGCTGGACGCAGCCCGCGCTGAAGACTGGGATGAAGTGGTGCGCTTCGAGGGTACCTGTGCGGTGCTGATCGAACAGCTCCGCCATAGAGCCCGGAGCGAAGAATTACCCCCCGAGCAACGCGTGGAAAAGACGCGCATCATGCAACGCATTTTGCAAAATGATGCACAGATCAGGTATCTGGCGGAGCCCTGGCTCGCACACTGCGAGAGAAAGTTTGAAGGGCAGCGGCAAATGTTGCACTAGGGGAGGGGGCAGATCACAGGATCGTGTACAGGCGTTCCAGTGTTCCCCAGTCGGCTTCGGTCAGCAAATGATCAGCCTGCGTTGCGAATTGATCGTTGTGCTGGTACAGCCGACAAAAAACCTGCGTCACCTGCACCACGGTGTCTTGATCAAGCGGCGCATTTTTCGCAGCTGCAACGGCGGCCAGCATCAGACGCAAAATCCCGAAGCGGGTTAGCAGTCGACGGTAATGCCCCATTGGAGAAGATCTTCCCCATGGAAACACCTCACGCAGCAGGTCATTGAGCAGATATCGACTGTATGTTTGTTCCATCATCGCAGCGTTGGCTTTCAGATGGGCAAGGCCACGCAAGTAGTTGTCTTCCAGCACTGACTGTTCTGCGGTTCCCTTCGCATCAAATCCCAGGCCCTTGATCACCCAGCCTACTACCGCCAGTTGATTGGCGGAAGAGCCTTTTCCGGCGGGGCTGCCAAACAGGATGGAAAACACGTTTGCCGCCAATTTGGGATGACTGGCCAGCTGGGCGACAGCTGTCCGAAAACCCCCTGATTCAACCAGTTCCCTTAACTGGTTTACTACGTCAATAGCTTTGCTCTGCGAATTGGAGACGATTAGCTCATCAAGCTGGCTGCAAAGCCAGCCTAGGAGCATTAGGCGATCCGTATTGGTCAGTTCAGCAGTTTGAAACAGCTGGATACACAGTACCCTCACCTCGTCCATAGTGATCGGATCAAAACCATGCACTGAAGCGAGCTCAGATGTTGTCGCCTGGCGGGAGGTGAACTCAGAGGTCACAAATTCAAATGCGTCATCCTGAGTCAATGCCAGCCTGGCGGCCTCGGGACAGGACAAGGTCAAACACTGCTCAAAACGGTCCCCCACTTTGTAGACGGTGCGTGGATAGATGTAACAGGTGTCTGACAGCGCACCCTCTCCCAGATGCTCCTGGACGCCGCACATGCCCTGTGCCGTCTGCAATCCGCAATGCGAGCTTGATGTGGTCAGATTGAATTTGCCATGATTGGCCGTCGAGTTCTTGTCCAGTTGCACCAAATGCGTTTTGATCAGCGGCTTCAGGGTGGGGTGGGTGACCCGGCGATAGTCGTGAAAGGTATCTTTATCAACGGAGATGGTCCAGCCCATGCAGCATGTATCGGGACATTCGCCACCTGTGCAGCGAAACTGCGTGACATATTTGGGTGTCAACATGGGGGCGGTGAACTTTTGCTTCATATCGAATGGATGGATAAATGTCGAGACGCTATATATTTGGTAGCTACTTGCGTAATGAATACTGTTGCTAGAGGCCAATTTAGCTCATAAAAGTACCGTAATTGGGTTCAATAGCCGTCAGACCTGCATATTCATGATGTCGGTATAGGCTTGCACCATGCGGTTCCTCACGTGCAAGGTTGCCTGAAACCCGATCTGAGCCTTCTGGATGGCGACCATCGTTTCTTCCAGGCTCACATTGGGGTTTTCCATCTGTACTTCGCGCTGTAGGCGGGCAGACTCGTTCTGGGTCTGGCTCACGGAAGTCAGCGCACTTTTCAGTGCGCCGGAGAAACCACCCTCAGCAGCGGCAGGTGCCTGAGCGCCAGCGGTACGACCCGCAATGCTGGGGCGCACGATGGTCGGCATGGTGGATGGTGAAAGTCGGAGATCCATGGTTGTCTTCCCTGTTCAGTTGAGGGCAGATCGATCCTATCGGCTCCATGGTTCTGCCATCCATCTGAATTGATAGGCAAATCCGAGGCTTTTCGGCATAACGTACCAATACTTAACCCGAATAATCTGTTGCATCCGTGGTGTGAAGCCGCGACTCCCCCTATCGGAAGAAAAGATGCCTGCAGCCATTACCGTTCCTGTCAATCCTTCCATGTCCCAGCGCTTTTCGGGCCTGAATCAATCGCAGCGCATGCGTCTGGTTTTCGGCATTGCTCTCTTTGTGGCTATTGGCGCATTCGGTATCTTCATGGGACGACAGGCCGAGTGGCGGGTGCTGTACACCAATCTTGCAGACAAAGATGGTGGTGCCATTGTGGCCCAGTTGTCGCAGATGAATGTCCCCTATAAACATGCAGAGGGTGGCGGAGCCATTCTGGTTCCAGCAGACAAGGTACACGACACGCGGCTGCGACTGGCCTCCTTGGGTCTGCCAAAAGGGTCCGTGGCGGGATTCGAGATGATGGAGTCCAACCGCTTTGGCATGACCCAATTTCAGGAGCGACTGACTTTTCAGCGTGGCCTGGAAGGCGAGCTTACCCGTTCGATTCAATCGCTTTCATCCGTGCAAAGCGCGCGTATCCATCTAGCTTTGCCAAATCAGAATGGCTTTTTTCGGGAACAACAAAAACCCTCGGCTTCCGTTCTGGTCAGTCTGAATGCCGGGCATACCCTGGATCGGGCCCAAATTGCCGGCATTATTCATCTGGTGGCTTCCAGTGTCCCGGAGATGAGTCCGTCGGCAGTCAGTGTGCTTGACGATACCGGAAAACTACTCTCAGTGTCTGCAGATGGATCGGGCGGTACGGCGGTTGATGCACAACAGTTGCAGTACACCCAGCAACTCGAACAACTTTACAGTCGGCGAATTCTGGATATTCTGGAACCCGTTGTAGGGCGCCAAAATGTTAAGGCCCAGGTGACTGCAGAGGTGGATTTTTCGCAAACAGAGTCAACGTCCGAGCAGCACAGACCCAATCAAACGCCTGACGCAACAGCTATCAGGAGTCAGCAACTGGTGGAAAGCAGCAATGGAGCGGCTGCTGGCCCGCCAAGTGGTGTACCCGGTGCAGTCAGCAATCAGCCCCCTGGCCCGAATTCGGCCCCAATCAATGGAGCGGCGCAGCCATTGACGGGTGGTGGCGCGGGAGCATCCGGCGCTCCTGGTGGAGGTGGCGCCACCAAGCGCGAATCCATCATCAATTACGAAGTGGACAAGACTATCAAGGTGGTTCGAGGTAGTTCGGGTGTCGTGAAGCGCTTGAGTGCTGCTGTTGTAGTTAATCATCAAAGCACGACGGATGCCAAAGGAAAAACTACGACAACTCCGCTTACGGATCAGCAGATCGAGAAGATGACTGCGCTTGTACGTGAAACCATTGGCTTCAGCAAAGATCGGGGAGACTCTGTCAATCTGATGAATGCGCCTTTCGCTTTGGAGAAGACCACCATGGCTGAGGTTCCTTTGTGGAAACAGGCCGAGGTTCTGGATATGGTGCGCAGTTTCGCTTGGCCAGTGGGGACGTTGTTGTTTGGCATGATGGTGTTGCTTGGCTTTATCAAGCCCGCCATGAAAACGTTAGCCCAAAACCCTGCACCTACGAGAGTTCGCTCTAACGAGTTGGATGCCGTTGTATCTGAGGAGCCTGACCGGCCACAACTTATGGCACCAGGAGCCACATCTGAGGCACAGGGACCCACTGCTGGAGCCCTCGCGCTGGAAGACGCACGCAAGCTTACTCGTGATAACCCAGCCGCCGTCGCAAATATAGTTAAGGGGTGGATCAACGGCGAGGCTCCGGCCTAAAGCCGCCAGCAGGAAGAATCATGGCACAAGATCAAGGCCTGGAAGACGCAGCCATTCTCATGATGTCCCTTGGGGAGGCAGAGGCATCAGAAGTGTTCAAGCATCTGTCCCCCAAGGAAGTTCAGAAATTAGGGGAAGCAATTGCCAAAACTGGTTCTGTTTCCCGAGACCGTGTTGACGAGATAGTCAGCAAATTTACCGGTGTAGCCGCTTCTCAAAGCCTACTGGTCTCTGACTCGGGTGACTACGTTCGATCCGTATTGAAGCGCGCGCTCGGTGACGATAAGGCTGCCTTGTTGATTGACCGCATCTTGCAAGGTGGAGACGTATCGGGTATCGAAAGTCTGAAGTGGATGGACCCGCAGTCGGTTGCAGAGCTATTGCGTAATGAGCATCCTCAAATTGTCGCTGCGATCTTGGTTCATCTGGACTACGACCAGGCCGCCGACGTTTTGAAGCAGCTGGCCGAGCGTCAGCGTGGTGAAGTTATGTTGCGTATTGCCACCATGGAGGGTATTCAGCCTTCTGCGCTCAAGGATTTGAACGAAGTTCTGTACAAAGTTCTGGCGGGTGGCGATAAGGTGCGCAAGGCTTCTCTGGGAGGCATAAAGACGGCTGCCGAAATGATCAACCTGATGGGGACTGCTATTGAGAGTACGGTCATTGAATCCATACGCAATCACGATCCGGATCTTGCGCAAAAGATCATGGACAAGATGTTTGTGTTTGACGACGTCATCAAGCTGGACGACAAGTCAATTCAGATGGTCCTGAAGGAGGTCGCTTCCGACACATTGATCGTTGCGCTTAAAGGTGCACAACCTGAACTCAAGGAGAAATTTCTGGCCAACATGTCGTCTCGTGCAGCAGAAACCCTTCGCGAAGACCTCGAGTCGCGCGGCCCGATGCGGTTGTCTGAGGTGGAGGCACAGCAGAAGGAAATTCTCAAAACCGTTCGCAGATTGGCAGATGAGGGAACAATCGTTATTGGTGGCGGTGGTGACGACGCGATGGTTTGATGATGCGAAATTACACGCGATTCATACCCGGTGACGAGATTGATGATGTGGCGCAATGGCGTTTCGGCGCTGTTGATGCAGCCAGCCAACGTCTGGCTGCGCAACCCAGGACGGGTGAGCCACAGGCAGACTCTGTCCAGATTGAAACCATTCGACAGGAGGGCTATGCCGAGGGTTTTGCACAAGGACATGCTTTGGCGACTTTGGACGCTCAACGCCAGATCGACGAATTTGTTCGTAATCAGGAAACTGAAAACGCGCGAAGCTTCGTCAAGTTGTTTGAGTCGGCGAAAGCGCATCTGCAATCTTCCGAGCAAGTTATCGCAAATGGCGTACTGGCCTTGGCCTGTGAGCTGGCAAAAAGTGTCATCCGCCATGAAGTGTTGATCGATCCCCTAGTCGCGCAACCCGTCATCCGCGACGCGCTCGGCATCATTGTTGGAGACGGGAAAAGTGCACGCGTGCGGTTGAACCCTGTCGATCTGGCGAATCTGCAGGGACCTATCGATGCGGAATTTCCGGGTTTCGATCTCAAACTGCTGGGCGATGCGGCCGTGCAACGTGGTGGTTGTGTAGTCGAGTCTTTGGGTGCGGTGGTGGATGGAACAATAGAAAAACGGTGGGTGCGGGCCGTTGCGACGATGGGCTTGGACATTCCCTGGGAAGAACCCTCGCATGACTAGTCAGCCCGACACTGTTTGGCGTGACTTTCTGGAAGGGGCACGTCAACGCGTAAGCGTCGCGAACCCCCTGGAGGCCAGAGGTACCCTCACACGGCTGACCGGTTTGGTGCTGGAGGCCAGTGGCATCCGCGTACCCGTTGGGTCGCAGTGCCTGGTTTCCATGGCTTCTCAGCCGCCGGTATTGGCGGAAGTCGTTGGCTTTTCAGATGATCGCGCGTTTCTGATGCCGGCAGGAGATACTCACGGACTATCAAGCGGGGCAACTGTGGTCCCCGCTCCGGCTTACGTCGCAGTTCCCCGTCTGCGGGAGAAGCGGCAGGCCAGTCGAGATTCCCATCCAGGCATGCTCAGGCTCCCACTGGGCGAAGGCCTGCTTGGTAGGGTAGTCGATCCGCATGGCTTGCCAATGGACAAACTTGGACCGATTTCAGACGTTACTTCATTGCCTCTGGACCGGAAGCAAATTAACGCGATGGATCGGGCACCAGTGCGTCAACCATTGGATACGGGTGTGAGAGCAATCAATGCGCTGCTGACGGTCGGGAGGGGGCAGCGGATCGGACTGTTTGCCGGCTCCGGAGTAGGTAAGAGCGTTTTGTTGGGAATGATGGCACGTTATACAGAGGCCGATGTCATTGTGGTCGGACTGATCGGTGAGCGCGGGCGCGAAGTTAAGGAATTTATTGAAGACATTTTGGGTGTAGACGGTCGCTCTCGCTCCGTCGTGGTCGCTGCGCCAGCAGATGCCCCGCCACTCTTGCGTATGCAAGGTGCCGCCTATGCTACAGCGGTCGCTGAGCACTTCCGTGACAAAGGACGGCACGTGCTGCTGCTAATGGATTCTTTGACAAGATATGCCATGGCCCAGCGGGAAATTGCGCTTGCTATTGGCGAACCCCCCGCCACAAAAGGATATCCACCTTCCTGCTTTGCGAAACTTCCACAGCTTGTAGAGCGCAGTGGTAACGGTCTGAATGGCGTTGGGTCAATTACGGCCATCTATACGGTGTTGTCTGAGGGGGACGACCAGCAAGATCCGATAGCGGACGCTGCGAGGGCCATTTTGGATGGTCACATCGTTCTATCAAGATCTCTGGCGGAGGCGGGCCACTTCCCTGCTATTGATGTCGAAAGATCTGCATCGAGGGTTATGCATAGCATCGCCACACGTGAGCATTTTGAGCAGGCCAGAAATTTCCGGGCTATTGCATCAAGGTATGAAAAGGGCCGGGACCTGGTTCAAATTGGTGCCTATGTTCCCGGAACAGATTCAACTCTTGACCAGGCCATTCATTTACACGCGCCCATGACCAAATTTCTGCAGCAAGACATGTATGTATCTGCGTCGTTGAGTCAAAGCATCAATGAAATGTCAAACGCGATAACGTCGTCCGGCAACTAAAAATAGACAACTCAGGAAAAAAATGCCAGCAATGAATAGCATCGCACTCGCAATCGAAGTGACAACGCGTGCCAGGGAACACTCTGCAACCGAGCTTGCCCGTATTGTGCAAGCTGCAACCGCGGCGCAAGGTCAGTTAGACCAACTCGAACTCTACGCGGCTGACACGGCGTCCAGATGGGGCAATTCGGTTGACAAACAGATCACGACCGAGTTGATGCGGCACCACTATCAGTTCCTCGATCGGCTACACCACGCAATAAGCCTGCAGCGCAACGTTCTTGAAAGTCTGGGCATTCAAGTTGATGTGGCAAAAAATGCGTTACTGCAGATCGAATTCCGTTTGGCTGGCTTGAAACAGGTTAGTGCCAAAAAGCGACATGCGTTGAACGCTCAGGAGACGCGTCGTGATCAGCGGCAAATGGATGAGCTCGCCGCTGGTCAGCACTCCCGACAGGTAAAACAAAGGCAGACTGGAGGTCGCACGTGAGTATTAATGCAGGTACAACAACGCCGCACTCGACCCAACAAACAGCGGTTGGCACGCTCGCTGGCAAAACTTCTGCCAAATCGAGTACCCCGGCGGGAGCAGACGGGTCCGGTCTGAGCGCGTTTCTTTCTCTTCTAAATTCGCAAGATCCAGCGGTTGATTTGGCGTTGCCAGGCGCAATCCAGGTTGAGACCGATGAATTGAGTGTGGAAGGTGATTCAACGACAGCTTTAGCCTCCAGCGCGCAAGATGACCTAGCTTTTTTCCTGATACAAGGCGGTCATTGGCAGCCTGATGTCCCAGAAATACCTCCAAAGGAGGACCCTGCCGACTGTGCCGCGTCGATCTTCATCGGTGGGCTTGCAAGTGGCGCGAGTCAGCGGCCAATGTCAGATGATGTTGCTCGCTTCACCGCTGCCGATCCCGTGCAAGTTTTTACCCCTGGTAAGGTGAAAACGCATGGAAAACCTGGCGTGGATTCGCGGCAACTTGAAGCCCTCAATGCAGCGGCGTTGAACATCGACTCCGCATCTTCACACCAAGGGCCGGCAAACTCGTCGTTTGACGGCGGTGCGGACACAACCGCCCTCAGAATGACCTCGCTGATTGCAGGGAAAGGCGTCCTTGCTCAATCTGACGGTGCGATTCCTCCTGCGATTAGCGCGCTGACTGAATCGAAGTCTACTGATAGGTCTCCGGCGAGGGATGTTTTCAAAAATTTCGGGGCAGGGCTTGATAACGGATGGGGTATGGGTGGGTCGCTTGCTGGCACTGGCGCACTGACATACTCTACGTCTGCAGAAACGTCATTGATAACGCCTGAAGCTGTTACTGAACAGGTTACCTATTGGGTCAATCAGGAATTGCAGAATGCCGAGTTGACTCTGGAAGGTGTGGGACATGAGCCCATTGAAGTCAGCATTTCTCTACAGGGAAACGAGGCGCACGTTGCCTTTCGATCAGATCAAGCTTCTACTCGAGAAATGCTGGAGGGAGCCATGTCGCATCTGAAAGATATGCTTGCGAACCATGGGCTTTCCCTGTCCGGCGTCTCAATAGGAAGTTCTGGCACAGGAGATCAGAACCCGAAAGAGCACAAAAATGCCCATGACGGTCGCAAAACCACCTTGCGAGTTCCCTCGCAGGAGGGAAGCGTGACCGCAAACAGGACTTCGGCTCACGGTGCACGAGTCATCGATTTGTTTGTTTAGCAATTCCCAGGGAATTGCCGTGACAAATGATTAGTCTGGATTTCACCCCTTAATTTACGTATCAGGTTGGAGTCTTGTACAGAATAATCATTTTGTGCGAGTGCATTCAATACTGAGTGTCGTAGACCATGACCGCACGTTTATGAGGGAGATACCGTGTCCGCCAAACCAGATGCAACTGAAGGAGCAAAAGCTCCGGCCAAAAGCAAAAAGCTTTTGATCATTGTCGGTCTCGCGGTCGTCATTCTCGCTTTGGCGGGCGGTGGTGGCTGGTTCTACATGAGCAAGCAAAAGGCGGCTGAAGATGGGGAGGAGGAGGTCGTTCATGCCGAAGCTAAAGGCCCTCCGACATTTCTTCCACTCGACAATATGGTGGTCAATCTAGCGGATGCTGGGGGTGAAAAAGTTGCTCAGGTCGGCATCACGCTTGAACTTCTGGATGCGCATGCCACTGACAAAGTCAAGTCATATCTGCCGACTATTCGAAGTGGTGTGCTGATACTTATTTCACAGCGGACCGCCGAGGAGCTACTCCAGCGCGAGGGCAAGGAAAAGCTGGCCGCAGATATTTTGGCTGAAGCCTCTCGTCCTTTTGGTGGTGGGCATGAAGAGCCTGCTGCTGACGAAGCGCCTAAAGAAAAGGGAAAAGCAAAGAAAAAGGTTGCCAAGAAAAAAGACAGCGAAGAAAACCCTGTCCGTGGCGTACTGTTCTCTAGCTTCATCGTCCAGTAAGCCTTTGTTGCGGACGACGGGATCATGAGCGAATCTTTTCTATCTCAGGAAGAAGTTGATGCCTTGCTGGAAGGTGTTACAGGCGAGAGTCAGACTTCCTCTGAAGTTGCAGCGGAGAGCGGTGACATTCGTACCTATGACATGTCGAGCCAGGAACGCATTGTTCGTGGCCGCATGCCGACCATGGAGATCGTCAATGAGCGATTCGCAAGAAACTTCAGGGTTGGACTTTTCAATTTCGTGCGACGCTCCCCCGAAATTTCAGTCGGTGCCGTAACGGTGCAACGTTACAGCGCGTTTTTGCGTGAGTTGGCTGTACCGACGAACTTCAATATCGTTGCCATGAAGCCATTACGCGGCAATGGATTAGTGGTTTGTGAGCCTGCACTCGTTTTTGGAGTTATCGACACGCTTTATGGCGGCGTTGGCAAGTTCCAGACCAGAATCGAAGGACGAGACTTTTCAGCAACTGAGCAGCGAGTCATTAATCGATTGGTTGAGGTCATAACAACCGAATACAACAAGGCGTGGAAGGGAATATATCCACTTGAACTTGAGTATCAGCGTTCAGAAATGCAGCCCCAGTTTGCCAATGTGGCTACGCCCAGTGAAATTGTGATTTCTACGTCCTTTCAGCTGGAAATCGGTGAAATTTCTGGAGCAATTCATTTTTGCTTTCCTTACTCCACGCTGGAACCGATTAGGGACGTCCTGTATTCCTCCACTCAAGGCGACTCTGTTGAGGTCGACCGCCGGTGGGTAAATGTGTTGACCCGTGAAATTCAGGCCGCTGAAGTCACCATGGTCGCCGAGCTGGCTCGCGCAGATGCCACTGTTGAACAGCTTCTGGCTATGAGAGTGGGTGACTTCATCGAACTTGATCGTGAACCATTGATTGAGGTTACGGTTGACGGGGTCCCAATTTTTGAATGCCAGTATGGCACTCACAACGCCAAATACGCGATACGAATTGACAAGAGTTTGCGTGGCAATGATTCCAACTGGAAAGGAAGTCCTTATGGCAACTGAAGACGCAACACCCGAGAGCGATGGGATGGCCGATTGGGCCGAAGCGCTGACCGAACAAAAGGGCGCTGCCGATGGTGGTGCGGAAATGGCATCGGGCGGTGTGCTTTCGGGAGAAACACCTCGTCCCTTTTCACCGAATTCTGACTCCGATATTCCTATCAATGACATAAACCGGGTGCTGGATATCCCGGTTCAACTGTCTGTCGAGCTAGGACGCACAAAGGTTCCCATCAAGCACATCTTGCAACTTGGACAAGGCTCCGTTGTAGAACTGGATGCACTGGCCGGCGAACCTATGGATGTACTGGTCAACGGCTATTTGATTGCGCAAGGCGAGGTTGTTGTTGTTAACGACAAGTTTGGCATTCGATTAACCGATGTGGTGACGCCCTCCGAACGGCTGCGCCGAGTAAGTAAGGGGTAAGTGCGCACCATGATGTCGTCAATCACTACTGTTGTGGGCCTTCTCGCTCTCTTGGCGCTGCTCCCGATGGGCATCAAGTGGATTCAGCGCCGGGTCGGTGGGAATGCCGCAGCAACTGCTCAGGCGTCTTCAGTCGTATCCGCTGTAGCGGTTGGCCCCCAGCAACGTGTTGTCACAGTCGAAGTTGGCCCGCGTGGGGATCGAACCTGGCTGGTCCTTGGCGTGACCGCGCAGTCCATCACCCTGCTACATTCGCTTGCAGGTTTGCCGGATGCAGTCCAGGTTGAAAGTTCACGAGGGAACTGAGTTTTGACTTTTAGTCTTGAAACATTCCAGAAGACTTGCGTGAAAAATATGAGATCGCGGTCATGCAACGCGTCGTCAGTAAATAGATGCGTGTGCTGGGCGATCAGCATACTCTTCTGCCCCACTGCATTCGCCCAGTCTGGGGGGCAGCTTCCACTTCTGGTTGGAACGGGTGCTTCCGGAGTGAGTTTTTCAGTGCCGGTGCAGACGCTGCTGTTCTTTACGGCCCTATCTTTTTTGCCAGCCATTCTGTTGATGATGACGGGGTTCACTCGCATCGTGATCGTACTGTCCCTATTGCGCCAAGCGCTGGGAACTCAGTCATCACCCCCCAATCAGGTGATAGTTGGTCTTTCACTGTTCCTGACATTTTTCGTAATGGGGCCGACGTTAGATAAGGTCTACGCTGACGCGTACCTTCCTTACACCAAGAACACAATCAGCTTTGAACAGGCGCTTCAAAAAGGTGAGGATCCGGTGCGCCAGTTTATGGCGAAGCAAACGCGACAGGCTGATCTGTCACTATTCGTCAAACTGGCAAAGCTCGAACCAGGGGTCACTGCGCAAACTGCACCAATGAGAGTTTTGATTCCTGCATTCGTCATCAGTGAACTCAAATCAGCATTTCAAATTGGTTTCATGGTGTTTATCCCGTTTCTTGTGATTGACATTGTGGTTGCGAGTGTTCTGATGTCTTTGGGAATGATGATGTTGTCGCCCGTTTTAGTGGCGCTGCCCTTCAAGCTGATGTTGTTTGTTTTAGCTGATGGCTGGAACCTGCTGATAGGTTCGCTGGCTGCAAGTTTTGCGACATAAGAGATCCAAAAAATGAATCCACAAATGGTATTGACTATGGGGCAGGAAGCGTTGCTAATGCTTTTAATGGTTTCAGCGCCAGTTTTGGCTGTCGTACTTTTGGTGGGTCTTGTCATTGGCTTGTTTCAGGCGGTCACCCAAATCAACGAAGCCACTTTGGCATTTGTGCCAAAACTGATAGCTGCGGTAGCCGTGTTTGCAATTGCTGGCCCCTGGATGCTTACGATGCTGGTGGAATACATCCGTCGTACCATCGAATCCATACCAGCTGCTGTTGTTTGACACCGGTCCACCGTTGTGATCGGTATATCGGAATCCCAGCTGGCAGAATGGCTTTCCCCCATTTTGTGGCCTTTCTTTCGTGTTCTGGCAGTGTTTACTGCGGCACCAATTTTCTCCTCACGGGCGTTTCCAGTGCGTGCGCGAATTGCACTCGCCTTCTTCATTTCTCTGGCAGCGCAGGCCAGTCTAATTAACCAACCAGTCATTGACATCAATAGCTCGGGAGCTTGGGGTGCGGTTGTTCAGCAAGTTGGTGTAGGGCTGGCGATTGGATTTGCTGTTCGGCTTGTTTTCAGCGTTTTTGAACTGGCTGGACAAGTTATCGGCTTTCAAATGGGATTGGGATTTGCGGCCTTTTTCGATCCCTCGACCAGTGCGCAATCAAGCGCGATGGGCCGGTTTTACGCAAACATGGCTGCCTTGTTGTTTCTGGCCGTCAATGCACACATTGTGGTTTTGATGGCAGTAATACGGAGCTTTGAAGCATTCCCTGTTGACCAGAACTTTTTGCTAGCCCTCGAAAAAATGAAACTCTATACCTTGGGCGCAGAATTATTCGCCAGCGCTCTCTGGATAGCACTGCCTGTGATAGGCATGTTGATGTTTGCCAACCTGGCGCTCGGAATTGTCTCGCGCGTAGCCCCGCAGATGAACATTTACTCAGTGGGGTTTCCTGTTACGCTGGCAGTTGGGTTGGTTGGCGTCACAGTTACCTTACCAATGCTGGACCAGCCTTTCATGAATCTGATGGAAAGAGTGCTGGAAATTTTTTAGCGTACCGAAGTGTTCGTCAGACCAGCTCATTGCGTATGGCGTAAACCGTCAACTCGGCGTTATTTGAGAGTTTGAGTTTTTCAAGAACTCTGGAGCGGTACACGCTGACCGTTTTAGGGCTTAGCATGAGTTCTTCAGCAATATCAGACAATCGCTTGCCCGAAGCGATCTTCAGCAGAGTCTGCAATTCCCGTTCTGATAGTGCGGCGTGTAGCGATTCGTTTGCTGGCGCAGAGAGGCTCTCCACCAGCATTTGTGCAACTTCCGGGGTAACGTACTTCCGTCCCTGCGCTACTGCCCTGACTGCATTGGCAAGCTCTGCAGGATCTCCTGCCTTATTCAAATACCCTTGAGCGCCAGCCCGCAGGCAACGTATCGCATATTGATCTTCGGGAAACATAGACATGATCAACACTTTGATCGTCGAGTTCGATTCGCGTAGAGTCGCGAGTACTTCAAGCCCACCCCTGCCGGGTAGATTCAGATCCAGAACCAGAACATCACAAGGCGAACTGCGAAGTGCCTCGCGTGCTTCGGAGTAACTTCCGGCTTCGGCGACCACTTTGATGTCGACCGCTTCCGCCAGAGTGTCGCGAATGCCGCGACGAACGACGGCATGATCGTCAACCAGGATTACTTGGATCATCAGCGTGTTTCCTAACCTGCCAGTGGAAGTTGTGGCGACAATGGGATGGAAAGTATTATGGATGTTCCCGCTCCCGTTCTGGTACTGACATCGAGCCAGCCTCCGACGGTTTTCGCGCGTTCACGCAAACCCTTGAGGCCAAAGGAACTAGCCTTCGCCAAGTCGAACTCTGAAATGCCTTGACCATTGTCAGTTATCTCCAGCGTGAGCAAGCCTTCGGTGTCAGACAAGTCAATGGTGACCAGATCGCAACTGGCGTACTTGGATATGTTGGTCAAGGCTTCCTGAGCGGTGCGATAAGCAGTTAGTTGTATTGCTTTGGGAATATCGGTTTCTGTTCCTGGTGAGTGAACCCTGGTTTTTATTCCGGTTCTCTTCTCAAAACGAGAAGCCAGCCAATGTACCGAAGCAGAAAGCCCTTGATCAAGGATTGCTGGTCGCAAGTTCATCATGATGCGCTGGCTTGCGCCGATGGCATGTTGGAGCATTTCACTGGCTGCGCCCAGATGCTCCAGTATGGCAACGTCAGTCGAGTGCCTGCACACCCAGGCCAGATCCAGATTCGCTGCAGCCAGTGAGCCACCAATATCGTCATGGATTTCACGCGCGATGGCCGCGCGCTCCTGCTCAATGGTCCCTTGAAGGTGACTGGCAAACTCAGCCAGTCTGTGTTCGGACGCGGCAAGTTCCAGTGCTGCACGGTCCTTGGCTATTCGGGAGTTATGAATCTCAAGCGACCGGCGAATAACATGCGCCAGTTTCCCCATGCTGTCTTTCAATACATAGTCACTCATTCCAAGCTTGATTGCCTCTACTGCGGCAGACTCCCCAATCGCACCCGATAAAAGTATGAATGGCGGTAAAGGTGTTAACGCCTGCAGCGATTGCCAGGCATCAATCGCTGTGAATCCTGGCAAACGATAGTCCGCCAGAATGACATCGACGAAAGAATGCCTCACACGATTCAGTAAGGCATCCAAGGTATCAATCCGGTCAATAACGAAGTTAAAAGCGGCCCCAGTCAAAGACCGACAGACCAGATCATGGTCCAGGGGCGAGTCTTCAAGATGAAGAATTCGAATCGGGGTGGAAGTAATTTCTTGCATTGTTTTGTAGATTCAATTGTGTGCCGGAAATGACGAAGCCCGTCTAGTTTGCGCTGAAGGCCCGAAATGGACCAGAAACCCCCTCAATATTGGTCAATGCCTCGCTGAGCCTTTGACAGAAAATTCTAATGCGACCCCGAGTACCGTATGGAGTAATAACCCCAATCATTGCCACATTCACCTGATGGAATATTCCGACACCCAACCACCGCTACCCGCAGTGCAACTTCCTGTCCGCCTGGTGGCGGATTTGCAGGACTCCCTGCTAATTGTTGTGCATGACCTGAGCAGACTCGACAGCCTGCTGGCAGATGCCACTGAAAACTTGATGATGAGATTTATGAGTGTTAGCGAGAACCTTGCTAACGCCGCTAGCAGTGAACCCGGCGAGCTGGAAGATGTGCGCGGTGCTTTACAGGCGGCGGTCATTGAATTGCAGTTTCAGGATATGGCTTCTCAATTGATCGGTCATACCAGTAAAACGCTTCAAGGATGTGCTTACCGATTGGCCTCCGAGTCAATGAGTTCTGAAGATGGTGATGCGGTGCCCTTCGTAGATGAAGTCCCTGATCGTCCAAATCCTGTGACACAAGACGAAATGGACGCTGGCTCCATTGAGCTTTTTTAATTCAACTGTACTAATTTTTTTGCTTTGCTGGAGTTCCCATGACCCGAATACTTGCTGTAGATGATTCACCTTCCATGCGCAAGATGGTTGCGTTCACCCTATCAGGGGCTGGATACCAGGTTGTCGAAGCCGTTGATGGACTGGACGCCTATGAAAAGGCCGTCGGACAGACCTTTGATTTGGTGTTGACAGACCAGAACATGCCGCGACTGGATGGACTGGGATTGACTCGCAAGCTTCGGGAGCATCCCCAGTTCAAGACAGTCCCAATCCTGATGTTGACTACTGAGTCCAGTGACCTCATGAAGCAGGCAGGGCGTGCAGCTGGTGCAACTGGTTGGCTTGTCAAACCATTCGATCCGACGCGATTGCTTGAAGTCATCAAAAAAGTCATTTGCTGAAGCAGCGCTCCCGTCAAAAGATAAAAAGGAATTGTTATGTCTGAAATGCATCAGGAATCCACTGGGTCCGGCGACTCGATAGATCTCAGCCAGTTTTATCAAATATTTTTTGAAGAGGCAGGCGAGAACCTCGACTTGATGGAGCAGATGTTGCTCAATCTAAAGCTTGAGGAAGCTGATGATGAGGAGTTGAATGGGATTTTCCGTTGTGCGCATTCTGTCAAGGGAGGAGCCGCTACCTTTGGATTCGCTGATGTTGCCGAACTGACGCACCAGATGGAATCGCTTCTGGACAAACTGCGTCGTCACGAGTTGCAGCCTAACTCTCAAATGGTTGACGTGTTGCTGGAGTCCGCTGATGCATCACGTGGATTACTAGCCCGACACCAGGCCGGGGGTACAGGGGAGTCGCCGCCAACCGCAGATTTGGTGCATCGCATCAGCGTTCTTGCTTCCGGCGGCTCGTTGGCCCCTTCGCAAGCGCCTGCAGTTGTTCAAGTGGCGCAGTCGATTTCAAGCCAAAAAGAGCTGCCGATGCCTTCGTCTTCCATGTCGATGGCGATTGAAAAGCCTTCTGTTCAAGGATTGCGATCTCTTGAAATCAGAATTGGTCCTCTGGACAAGCCCGAACAGGCCGACGCAGTCCTGGAACTCTTCAGGGATATTGCCGGATTGGGAAAAATTGTGGCATCTGCTAGCGATCAGGAAGACGTTCGGGTTTTTGCTGTTGAAACGACCTCATCGAACGATGATCTTCTAGATCTCTTTGAATTTCATGTTTCGAGGGCGCTCGTCTCAATCCAGGTTGCAAAGGACAGTGGAACTAGCGCGCCAGCAGGATATGGTTTCTTTGATGTGCCCGACACGCACGTGGAACCTGTCAGTTATGCAGATGATCCGCCGCCTGGCGCCCCGTTGGCTCCATTACCTGGTTTTGGCATTTTTGATGGGTCTCCAGGCGCCCCTGTGGCTAGAGATGCAGAAGGGTCGGCTCAGGCTTCTGCTTTGTCCGGCACTAAAGTTACACCTGCAACAGCTGGTGCCAAAGCGGTTGTACCCGCCGCACAAGCCGAAGCCGCAACCATTCGGGTAGCGATCAGCAAGGTTGATCAGTTGATAAATTTGGTGGGGGAGCTTGTGATTACGCAAGCCATGCTGGCACAAAATAGTCGTGCTCTTGATCCTGCTGTATATCAGCAGATGCTGGTCGGTCTGGCTGACCTTGATCGAAACACCCGGGACCTGCAAGAGTCCGTGATGTCGATACGCATGATCCCCATGTCCATTGTTTTTAGCCGTTTTCCCCGGATGCTGCGTGATCTTGCTGGAAAACTCGGGAAAAAGGTGGAGTTTGTTACGCAAGGTGAAGCCACTGAGTTGGATAAGGGATTGGTTGAAAAAATAACGGACCCTTTGACCCACCTTGTACGCAACAGCTGCGATCACGGCATTGAAATGCCTGCTGACAGACTGGCAGCTGGAAAGCCGGAGATCGGCACGATTACGCTATCCGCCGCGCATCAAGGCGGATCAATTGTGATCGAGGTTCGTGATGATGGTCGCGGCATGTCGCGGGAAAAGATATTGAGTAAGGCCCGTGAACGCGGACTTGACGTCTCGGATCAGATGACTGATTCTGAGGTGTGGCAGCTGATCTTTGCTCCGGGGTTTTCAACAGCCGATGTGGTGACTGATGTTTCTGGCCGGGGCGTTGGCATGGATGTGGTCAAGCGCAATATCACCGCGCTCAATGGCACGGTTGAAATTGATTCTGCCGAAGGTTTTGGCATGAAAGTCTCCGTTCGCTTGCCATTGACGCTGGCCATCATGGATGGCATGTCAGTGGGTATTGGAAACGAGGTCTACCTGCTGCCACTTTCCTCTGTTATCGAGTCGTTTCAAGTAGATGAGAGCGCAGTCAACACGGTCGGGCAAGGCGCACAACTTGTCAAGGTTCGTGAAGAATACATGCCTGTTATCGAGATGGAAAAATTATTCCAGGTTCCGCGATTCAACTCAGACAAATGCAACGGCATCATGGTGGTTATTGAGGCAGACGGCAGTCGGGTTGCTTTGTTGGTGGACGAGCTCCTTGGACAGCAGCAGGTAGTTGTGAAGAATCTGGAGTCCAACTACCGCAAGGTACCCAATGTGTCAGGCGCCACCATTCTGGGTGATGGCAAGGTTGCACTCATTCTTGATACGGCTGCCTTGGTTCGTCGGTCGCGCCATTGAAAAGAAAACGCTGAAATTGAGGGAGACCCCATGGGCATGATGGAAAAAGCAGTCCAGTTAGATACGCCTGCTGTAAGGGAATATCTCACCTTTCGTCTTGGTGGCGAAGAATATGGCATTGATATTCTGAAGGTGCAGGAGATTCGCGGGTATGAGGCACCGACTCGCATTGCGCATGCTCCCGCCTTTATCAAGGGCGTCACTAACTTGCGGGGCACGATCGTTCCCATCGTTGACCTGCGCTTGAAACTGGGCTGCGCGCAAGCGGAATACTCTGTTTCAACGGTTGTCGTAATCCTCAACCTGCACAGCCGGATCGTTGGCGTGGTCGTGGATTCTGTCAGCGACGTGATGGCCCTGCCACCCGACAGTCTGAGACCCGCGCCGGATGTTGATGGCTCTATTGACCGCAATGCTGTAATGGGCTTGGGGGCGCTGGGTGAGCGGATGTTGATATTGCTGGACATTGATAAGTTGATGTCGGGCCTGGATATGGCACTGTCATCCGAAATCAGCGTATCTCCGGCATGAAAGCACAAAACGCAAGCGTTGCTGTGCAGACGAGCGAATTCGCGTGGACAAATGCTGACTTTGACCGGATTCAGTCCCTGATATACCAGCGTGCCGGTATCAACCTGCATGACGGCAAACACGCGATGGTGTATAGCCGCCTCTCGAGGCGCTTGCGCGAAACAGGGTACACAAGCTTCAACGCGTACCTTGGCTGGTTACAGAATCATGATGGCCCCGAGTGGCAGGAATTTGTCAATGCGCTGACGACCAATCTCACTTCCTTTTTCCGCGAACATCATCACTTTGAAATTCTGGCGGACTACCTGAAGAAACGCCATTCTGGTGGCGTATGCAGGGTCTGGTGCAATGCCGCGTCCACGGGAGAAGAGCCTTATTCCATAGCGATTACCCTCATGGAGTCGATGAGCTCCCGGCAGGCATATCAGTTGGTTGCGAGTGATATTGACTCCAAAGTCCTGGCTTCCGCTGAAAAAGGCGTTTACCGGCTGGACGGCCTTAAAGATATGGGTGAAGATCGTCTGCAAAGGTTTTTCATGCGCGGCACAGGTGCCAATGAAGGCATGGTGCGAGTGAAACCGGAGTTGCGCCAGTCGATTCAGTTCATTAACGTTAATCTGATCAAGGATGGCTGGCCATTTCAAGAGCCCTTTGACGTCGTTTTCTGTCGCAACGTGATGATTTATTTTGATGGCAAAACTCAACGGCAGGTGTTGCAGCGGATTCACCGGGCGATGAACCCGGGAGGGCTGCTGTTCGCCGGGCATTCCGAGAACTTCAGTGAGTCGCGTGACTTGTTTGTCCTTCGGGGCAAGACGGTCTATGAGCGTGTTTAAGCGATGAATGCTGCGGTCTCATTTTTACATGGCAAGGCGGGGACAGACTCTGGGGCTCGCCAGTCGCGAATTGATTCTTTGAAAGCCCAAGCCAGAAAGCCTGGAGAAGCCTCCTTCTTTTACAGAGATCACCATTTCCAGTATGACGCCGTCAAGGTTTTGCCTGGCGAATACTTCGTATCCAAGGACGATCTGGTCATCATGACTGTTCTTGGCTCATGTATCTCGGCTTGTATTTGGGACTCGAGCGCGCGGGTTGGGGGAATGAACCACTTCATGTTGCCGGACGGTGATGGTGTGGAAGGCGGTGGGCGGTATGGCTCCTACGCCATGGAACTGCTGATCAACGAACTGCAAAAATTGGGAGCCCGTAGGGAAACCATGCAGGCCAAGGTTTTTGGTGGTGCACAGGTTATGGCTGGGTTTACCTCCATGAACGTGGGGGAGCGCAACACGGCGTTCGTGCTGGATTACCTGTCAACTGAACGCATTCCGGTCGTTTCGCAGGATGTTCTGGACATTCACCCCCGAAAGGTCTGCTTTTTCCCAGTTGTAGGCAAGGCGTTGGTAAAGCGTCTGGCGCACTCCCATCCTGAAACACTGGCTGTTGAAGAGCGTCGAGGCGATGCCCTGGCTGTGGCCAAGTCCACCTCAGGTGGGTCCGTAGATCTTTTCTGAAGGGCTAGGTATACAAGTGAACAAGACCCGCGTACTGGTTGTTGACGATTCGGCCTTGGTCCGTAAACTGCTCTCGGAAATCATCAACAGCCAAACTGACATGGTTTGCGCGGGGACAGCGAATGATCCGTTGATTGCTCGGGAGATGATCCGCGAACTGAACCCGGATGTGCTGACGCTGGACGTTGAAATGCCCAAGATGGATGGCATTGAGTTCCTCTCCCGCTTGATGCGCTTGCGTCCGATGCCTGTTCTGATGATTTCAACCCTCACAGAACGAGGTGCTGAAGTGACCATGCGGGCTTTGGAGTTGGGCGCTGTCGATTTTGTAGCAAAGCCCCGGATCGGCCTGACCGATGGCATTAAGGAGCTTTCTACCCAGATTGTTGAGAAAATACGGGTCGCTGCGGTAGCGAAAGTGGCGCGGGCGGCTCCTTCGGCTGCTGCAGCGCATTCCACGAGTCAACCTAGCGCGGCTGCTCCCTTGGGCACTTTTGGCAGGCTTTCCACGGAAAAGATCATTTGCATTGGGGCGTCCACAGGTGGGACAGAGGCTATCCGGGAGGTTTTGACCAATATGCCGGCTGATTCGCCTGCAATAGTCATTACCCAGCACATGCCGCCCGGCTTCACCACCAGTTTCGCCGCCAGGCTGGATACGTTGTGCCAGATCAACGTGAAAGAGGCGTCCAATGGTGAGCGGGTGTTGCCTGGACATGCCTACATTGCCCCCGGTGGCAAGCAGTTCCGGTTGGCCCGAAGTGGCGCCAACTATCTGGCGGTTGTGGAAGATGGCGAGCCAGTGAATCGCCATAAGCCCTCCGTGGAGGTGTTGTTCAAATCGGCTGCCAGCATGGCGGGACGTAACGCTTTTGGCATCATGTTGACGGGTATGGGAAACGACGGAGCCCAGGCGATGCGGGAAATGAAAGACGCCGGAAGTTACAACTACGTGCAGGACGAAGCCAGTTGTATCGTTTTTGGTATGCCGCGAGAAGCCATATTGCATGGTGCAGCCGATGAAGTATTGCCTTTGACCGCCATTGCACCGGCCTTACTGGGCCGGTTGCGCGGTTCCACTGACCGCTACCGCGTTTAAGGGCTTCACCTGTTTTCTACTTGCTGGATAGTATTTCCCAGCGAGACATAGCTGCCAGCAGTTCCTCGTCCAGCGTAGCATCCCGCTGGTACAGGCTGGCGGCGCGGCCAGGGTCGCGCGTGTACAAGGTGCCATCAGACAGCTCTTTGCGCAAAGCGACCTGCTCGGCTTCCAGCATTTCTATGCGGCCGGGAAGACTATCGAGTTCCCGCTGATCCTTGTTGGTGAGCTTGGCGACGGGCTTGACACTTTGTTTCGTTGATTTTTCAGTATCCTTATTGGCCTCAGCCCTCGTTGGTATTGCGCGAGTAGCTATTAATTGTGTAGCGTTTTTCAGATCCCGGCTGCGTTTGGACTGAATCAGCCAGTCCTGCACACCTCCCTCATACTCGCGCCAGAGGCCGTCGCCTTCAAAAGCCAGGGTACTTGTGACCACGTTGTCCAGAAAAGTCCGGTCGTGGCTGACCAGGAAGACCGTGCCTTCGTAGTTTTGCAATAGATCTTCCAAAAGTTCCAGGGTGTCGATATCCAGGTCATTCGTTGGCTCATCCAGTACCAAGACGTTGGCGGGTCGGGCAAACAGACGCGCCAACAACAGACGGTTGCGTTCACCCCCAGATAGCGAGCGCACAGGAGAATTGGCTCGAGCGGGGGAGAACAAAAAGTCCGTCAAATAACTTTTGACGTGCTTGCGCTGGTTCCCGATTTCGATCCATTCACTTCCTGGACTGATGAAGTCCTCCAGGGTGGCATCCAGATCCAGCGCATTGCGCATCTGGTCAAAGTAGGCGACCTGGAGGTTGGCACCCTGGCGAATCTTGCCGCTGTCGGGCATAAGCTCGCCCAGAATCAGCTTCAGTAACGTCGTCTTACCTGCCCCATTGGGACCGATCAATCCAACCTTGTCGCCGCGCAAAATGGTCCCGGAAAAGCTGTTAACGATCAGTTTGTCACCGAAAGACAGGCTCACGTCTGTGAGCTCAGCCACCAGTTTTCCACCCAATGACCCTGACGATACATCCAGCTTCACGCTACCCAAGGCATCGCGACGAGCTGCCCGACGGCTCCTCAGATTTTCCAGCCGGACAATGCGACTCTGGCTGCGCGTACGCCTTGCCTCCACGCCCTTTCTGACCCAGACCTCTTCCTGGGCAAGGAGTTTGTCCGCCTTGGCGTTTATCACAGCCTCCTGAGCCAGTTGTTCTTCCTTTTGCAGAAGATACTGACCAAAGTTGCCGGGGTAGGAACTCAGATGGCCTCGATCAAGCTCCACGATTCGGGTGGCAACCCGGTCCAGAAATGCACGGTCATGCGTGATGGTGACAATGCTGCCCTTGAAGTCGATAAGCAGGTCTTCCAGCCATTCGATCGAGTCCAGATCAAGGTGATTGGTTGGCTCGTCAAGCAGCAGCACGTCAGGTTGGGCAACCAGGGCTTGAGCCAGAGCGACTCTCTTCTTGGTGCCGCCAGACAGGGTGTTGATCGGAGCGCTACCGTCCAGATGGAGGCGATGCAGCGTCTCGGTCACCCGTTGCTCCCAGTTCCATCCGTCATAAGCCTCAATCTCGCCCTGAAGGGCATCCAGATCGCCCTCGCCGGCGCAATACTGGTCGATGAGCGAGATGACCCGTGCCAGTCCCGCGCTAACTGCCGCAAAAACACTCGCTTCAGGATCCAGCACTGGTTCTTGCGCCACATAGGCCAGTCGAAGGTTCTGCTGATATTGCAATGTTCCGTCGTCCGGCTTCTCCAGGCCTCCCAAAATCTTGAGCAACGATGACTTCCCCGCTCCGTTGCGCCCAATCAGGCCAACGCGTTCGGCAGTCTCAAGCGAGAAATCAGTCTTGTCCAGCAGTGGGACGTGACCAAAAGCGAGTTGAGCTTCTAGGAGAGTAAGGAGAGCCATGCAAAGTATCCAGAGACAGAGATCATTAGGGCCAGCGAGCGTATCACCAATAGGATGAGGCTCCCCACCATGAGGCCACTACTAGCACCTGCTTGGCGCTGGAGTCAGTAGTGGCCATAAGTGTTGGGTATTGACCTGACGAGATTTCGGTCAATGCGACTCAGCAAATGGACCCGACTGGCCAACACGAAAGGTGATCAACAAATATTTATTTGGCTAAGTTTGACCTGCGCACGAAAACCGATATAGAATCTAAGGCTGCGCTGACAACGGTGCTCTGAAGTTTGGGTAAACCAGATGTTCAGACCAAAGCCCGCGACAAGCAAAGAAAAAAGTTTTGAAAAATTTGCAGAGTTTGATAAAAACAGCATATAATTCGAGGCTCTGCTGATTGCAGCGAATCGCACAAATTGCTTAGCAAAATGTGCATCAAAGCAAAATCAGTAGTAACCCTAAAGGTTGACAGGGTATTAAAAAATATGTCATAATTCAAGGCTCAGCTGATCGCAGCTAAGCAAGCAAAGCAAGACGAAAGTCAAGCGGCGCAGATCATTAAAAATATACAGCCGATAAGCGTGGGCGTTTGAAGGCGATTGCCAAGTTCTTCGGAACTAAG
>ERZ795056.1434-NODE-1434-length-28070-cov-21.138212_pt1 | contig 28070 bp, 23 predicted proteins | sample MGYA00375140_ERZ795056 | MGnify/ENA primary metagenome ERZ795056 (study PRJEB30185, sample SAMN05720227) | activated sludge metagenome | isolation source: Anaerobic digester | place: USA | collected 2015-03-09 ... | reverse complement strand
CGACTTGGGGACTATCCGACTGACTTGGAGCCTGAGGCGATACCTACCCGGACGACATTGTCGCCATAGTAATTGGAGGATGTGGCAGGTTTCTACGCGACTCTTACCGGCGGACCTCCACTCCACTGGAGCGCGCGCGTGCACTGCGAAGTGCGAGCGTCAACTTGCCCTCGTTGGTTTTTATGTAGGAGTGGATCACAAAGCAGTAACGATCAAGCCTATACCGGCAATCAGCAACAGGAAAGCCGCCAATCGTCGGTGAGCGGATATTCGCGAAAATAGAAGAAAGTCTGACTAAGAGTTATCAGGGTCACGGCGTTGGCCGCGACCTCCATCGGGATCAGATCGAGGACACCGACCAGTGCCAGGAAAATCAAGCCAAACGCAAAGCCGGTGAGGCTCTGCACCTAGGAGGCCAAAGTGATACACAGCAAAACTCCAACCGTACCAAGGATTGGCAGAGAAACCAGCAACATCATTGAAAAGTGAGTCTCTCAATCAGTCTTGAGCCTGATGCATCCCTGCTATGAAGCACCACCATGCGTGGGCGGCGACAGAACAGTCGGCTCAATTAGATCGACATCGAAGCGGATCCGGTCAAAGAAGAAGAGTCTCTCATTTTATGAGATCTCAGACCTTGAAAACCTGGGCGGACAGGCCCCCAAGAGCAGGCACAGCGCGGAAAACGCAAGCGCCCGCAACTGGAAACCGAGCTGCACGCTCTTCACGGTCATCCCGCTGGCGCCATGAAAGAGCCCGCGCCTGTTGAACGAGTCCGCCGACATGTCCTTGGACTTCTACACCAGCAGCGGTGCACGAATTCCGGTAGTAGCGATATGCAATGTGGACGATTGGCAGATCGCTGCACCGCAGTGGAGACTGAGCCATGACGTTCACGCGCAAGCGGGTCGATGAACGCGTAAGTCTGGTCCGTGATATTTCACTGGCGTGCTGCCTCGTCGTGCTGCGCGTGGGCGACTCATTGGTTGCTGTTGAGGTAACACCGGTGACACGCAGGGCAAATCACGGTCAGAGTGCTTGACCGCCCAGATCGGTGGGAGTGGGTTGCGCGGCGGTGGCGCACTGGCGGAAGATTCGCCGAGTGCAGGTGGCACAGACCGCCGGATCGAGGCGGTGAAAGACGGGTTCGATCGGGTCCGCCGTGCCTAGGGAAATGATGCTGTTCTCTCCAATGTCGAACATGCACCCGCTCTCTCGCAACACCTTCTGGGGCTCTTCGCGCAGGCTGAACAGGGTCAGCGAACCGCCCATGCGCTGGCGCCGCGTCGCTTCCTGGGCCAGCATCTGGGCGCCCGTCAAGTCGATGAAGTTGACCCCGGGGCAGACCAGCATCAGGTGTTTCTGACTCGGTGTTTGCGCATCCACCTCGACCATGGTTTTCTGCACGTGATCGACCGCGCCAAAAAAGAGTGAGCCGTTCACGCGCAGCATCTTGAGTTGCGGGCAGTCGGGCAGGTTGGTCAGGTGGCTGAAGTGGTACTGGCCCACACCGGTGGCGGGTTTCACGTCTTCGATACGGGGCCGCGAAGTGCGGTTCAGATACAGCATGAGCGAAAGCATCACGCCTGCATAAATGGCGAACTCCAGATGCAGAAACAGCGTGGCCAGAAAGGTGGTGATGAGCACCACCGATTCCGGCCGGCTGCTCTTCAGAATGTGCTTGATGTGGTGGACATCGATCAACCCCCAAGCCACCAGAAACAGCACGCCCGCCATTGCAGGAAGTGGCAGGTACACCGCCAGCGGCGCGACGAACTGCACAATCACCGCCAGCATCACCGCCGAAAACACCGCCGCCATGGGTGTGCGGGCACCAGCCTCCAGGTTCAGACCGCTGCGGTTGAATGAGCCGCTGGATGGGTACGCACTGAAAAACGATCCGAAAACGTTGGACAGACCTTGCCCCACGAATTCTTGGTTGCTGTCAATGCGTTGACCGGTCTTGAGCGCCAGTGCCCGCGCAATCGACAGGGCTTCAGTGAGCGACAGCATGGCCAGCGCTACGGCAATCGGCAACAGCTGGCGGATCGAGTCGCCAGACAGGTCCGGCACGGTCAGTGGTGGCAGGCCGCGCGGCAGTGCCGCGAGCGTGGCGATGCCGGTTGTGGCTTGGCCCAGCCAGGCGTTCAACGCCGCAGCGAGAAGGCTGCCCACCAGCAATGCTGTGATCATGTGCGGCACGCGTGGCAGGTACTTGCGTGCCAATACGCTGGTCAAGAGCGTGCCGACTGCGACCAGTGTGACCCAAGGATTGATATCGCTCAGATGCGGTGCGAACTCCTGCAGCACCTGCGCAAAGCTGGCGCCGCGCGGAATTGCCAGACCAAAGAAGTTCTTGAACTGGCTGGTGGCAATGAGCACCGCAGCACCCGCGGTGAACCCCACGACCACGGTGTGCGAGACGAAGTTCATCAACGTGCCCAGGCGCAGCCAGCCCAGGGCCAGCATGACCATCCCGGACAAGAAAGACAGCGTGAGCGCCAGCTGCACATAGGCTGCGCTGCCTGGCTCGGCCAGCGGACTGAGCGAAGCAAACACAACGATGGAGATCGCCGTGGTCGGTCCGGCCACCATGTGCCAGGACGAACCGAACAAGGCGGCGATGATCACCGGCACCATCGCCGCGTACAGGCCGTATTCGGGAGGCATGCCAGCAATCGTGGCAAAGGCGACACCTTGCGGCACCAGAATCATGCTGCCCGTGAGGCCGGCGGAGAAATCGGCGCGTAGCGTCTCGGGGGTGAGCCGTGTGCGCCAGGCCAGAAACGGGAAATACCGCGCCCAGCGCCAGGAAGAGGCCGGTGGATTCATGCGGTCAACAGGCCCCGGGGAGGGGCCGCGCCTGTTTGGGTGGTCATAGGGCGTTGGCACGGCACCGTCATGCATCAGGAAACGGTCTGGTAATACAGGTTCTGCGGATGTTTGGCCTGGGCAAAAAAGAACCAACGCTCGGCCAGCAAACCCGGTGCCTGCGACACCAGAGCCAGCAACCAAGGCGCAGTCGAGGCACTGGAAAGACCCCACAGCAGACACAACGCGGGCACGGCAAAGGTCAGCACCTGGAAACCGAGTCTCACATTTTTCACCGCCAGCGCGCTGGCACCATGAAAGAACTCGCGCGTATTGAACGATCCCGCCGACATGCCCATGGACTTCTGCACCAGTTGCGGTGCGCGGATGCCGGTGGCGCTTTGCAGCGTGGACCTGTGGCGAATCGCTGCGTTGCGGCGAAGGGACAAGAAGCGCACCAGCCAGGCCAGCAGAGTGAGCACCAGGGTGGTGGATCCGAAGCGGGCCACGAACGCGGTTTCACCCGCCAGAGCCGCCAGAGCGCAGGCCAGCACCATGCCGGAAGACAGACCGATCAGCGTGAAATTGACGATGGTGAAGCGGTGCGCCCACTCTTCGATGAAGCGCAAGCTGGCGTAAATCATGGCGGTGCAGTACCAGAGGACAAACGAGCCCAGCAGTACCAGCCAGGGCAACAGCTTCACCCAGGCGGCGCTCGCGTGCAGCGCCAGCGCGAGCCACCAGAGGCCCACCAGACCGATGAAGGCTGGCAGCACGATGACTTCGCGCGACATCCACGAGGTGCGCCACATCAGCACCGCGCGCCAGGCGCGCATCTTGTGTCCCAGGTGCAGAAACGACGATGCCAGACCGGCGATCAACAGCACCTCGGCCACGACCAGCGCGTTCAGCACAAAACCGGGCGACATGGCCACGCCCAGCAAGGTGGCCAGCGCCAGCAGCACGGCCAGGCCCTGGGCCACCCCCGCGAGCGTGGTAAAGAACAGAATAGAAAAAGCGGGATGCATGGTTTGCTCAGCTTTCGGACGAAGGGGTGGCGCGGCGTGGCAGGTACTGGTTGGCCGGCGTGGTTTCCCACTCGGGCATCAGCGCGTAGCCGCCGCGTTCGCGGATGGCGATGGAGACTTCCGAGGTCGGGTCCTTTACGTCACCGAACAGGCGCGCACCAGTGGGGCAGGCCTTCACGCAGGCAGGTTTGCGGTCTTCGGGTGCCAGCTTTTCGTCGTAGACACGGTCCACACATAAGGTGCACTTGGTCATCACCTGGCGCTCTTCGTCGAGTTCACGCGCGCCGTAGGGGCAGGCCCAGGCGCAGTATTTGCAGCCGATGCACTTGTCGTAGTCGACCAGCACGATGCCATCTTCTTTGCGCTTGTAGCTCGCGCCCGTGGGGCACACCGGCACACACGGAGGGTCTTCGCAGTGCAGGCAGCTCTTTGGGAAGTGGATGGTGTCGGTGCCCGGAAACGTGCCGGCCTCGTAGGTCTGCACACGGTTGAAGAAGGTGCCGGTCGGATCGGCGCCGTAGGGCTTTACGTCGGCCAGTGGGCCGGCGCTGCCCGAGGTGTTCCACTGCTTGCACGAAGTCACGCAGGCGTGGCAGCCCACGCACACGTTGAGGTCGATCACCAGGGCCAGCTGCTTGGCCAGGGTTTCGCCGGGCAAGGCGCGCGCACTCGGCGGTGGCGCCGCAGGTCTGCTGGCGCTGGACGACTGCGGGTCGACCAGGTTTGATTGCAGGATGTCTTTGAGCCACTGCATCATGGTTTTTTCCCTCCGGCAAAGTAGGTCATTACCCGGGCCGCCTTGCCCACCACGCCGGGCGTGGACGGCATGCTCGGCATCTGGGGGAACGATATCTTTTCCTCTTCGGCCTCTGCGGGCCGGATGCGCACGCGCACGTCGTACCAGCCGGCCTGACCGGTGATGGGGTCTGAGTTGCTAATGGTCTTGCCGCCCTTGGGAGTGCCTTTGTTCACCGGAAACGGCAGCTCTTCCGAGATCAGGTGGTTCAGTAGGAAACCCTTGCGCGCCTCGTCGGCGCCGGGGGCCAGCTGCCAGGCGCCGTCGGCCTTGCCGATGGCGTTCCAGGTCCACACCGTGCCGGGCTCCACCGCTTCGGAGTGGCGCACCATGCAGCGCACCTGACCCCACTGACTTTCCACCCAGGCCCAGCCGCCGTCGGCGATGCCGGCGGCGGTGGCGGTAACCGGGTTCACGTGCAGGTAGTTGTGGCTGTGGATCTGACGCAGCCAGGCGTTTTGCGAGTCCCACGAGTGGTACATGGCCATCGGGCGCTGGGTGATCGCATTGAGCGGAAACGCCTGCAGATCGGTGGCTTCTTCTTCCAGCGGTGCGTACCAGAACGGCAGCGGGTCGAAATAGGTGTCCACGCGCTGGCGCAAGGCATCCGGCGGTTGGCGCCCCGGCGTCTTACCCTGGGCTGCGAGGCGAAAGCTCTGCAGCGTGTCGGAGTACAGCGCGATCTGCACCGGATCGTTCTTCTGGCGCCAGCCCTTGTCCTTGGCGAAGTCCAGGTACTCGCGGTTCCAGTTGCGCATGTAGTGCATGGACTCGGGCATGTGGTACTGGAACACGCAGTTGTTCTTCTCGTACATCTCCCACTGCCTGGGGTTGGGTTCGCCTTTCAGATGCGACTCGCCATCCTTGCCGCGCCAGCCCATCAGGAAACCGATACCGGGCGTTGGCTGGAAATTGACGATGAAATCGGTGTACCCCTTGAACTTGCGCTCGCCCTCGGGTGTGGTGAAGGCCGGGAACTTCAGGCGCGAAGCGATTTCGATCAACACCTCCTGGAACGGCTTGCACTCGCCCATGGGCCTGACCACCGGAATGCGCACCGAATCCACCGGGCCGTCGAATTCGGAAATGGGGCGGTCGAGCATGCCCATTACGTCGTGGCGCTCCAGATAGGTGGTATCGGGCAGCACCAGGTCAGCAAAGGCCACGGTCTCGCTCTGGAAGGCGTCGCACACCACCAGGAAGGGGATCATGTGTTCGCCCTTGTCGTCCTTGCGGTTGAGCATCTCGCGCACCGCCATGGTGTTCATGGAACTGTTCCAGGCCATGTTGGCCATGAAGATCATCAGCGTGTCGATGCGGTAGGGATCACCCTTCACGGCGTTGGTGATGACGTTGTGCATCAGGCCGTGGGCCGATAGGGGGTGCTCCCACGAAAAGGCGTGGTCGATGCGGATCGGCGAGCCATCGGCGTTGATCGCCAGCTCGTCTGGACTCGCAGGAAAACCGAGAGGCGCGGCATTCAGCGGCGTGTTCGGCTTGATCATGGCCGGGTCGTTGAAGGCCCGGTAGTTCGGCACGATATGGCGCGGGTAGGGCGCCTTGTGGCGAAAGCCGCCAGGCGCGTCAATCGTGCCCAAAATGCTCATCAGCACGGCCAGCGAGCGCACGGTCTGAAAACCGTTGGAGTGCGCGGCCAGGCCGCGCATGGCGTGAAACGCCACCGGGCGCGCCTGTGTGGTGGGGTGCACCTTGCCCCATGCGTCCGTCCAAGGGATGGGCATGTCGAACGCCTGCTTCAGCGCCGTGTTGCCCATCTCACGGGCCAGCTTGCGGATGCGGGCGGCGTCAATGCCTGTGATGGACTGCGCCCACTCGGGCGTGCAGCTGGCCACGCGCTCGCGCAGCAACTGGAACGACGGTGCCACGTGCGTGCCGTCGGCCAGCGTGTAGTGGCCTTCTAGGGCCGGATCGCAACCGTCGGCAATGCCTTCCGGGTAGGCGTTCTTGATGCTGCCGCTGGCCTTGTCCCACACCAGCTTGTTGTGCGGGTGCCGGCCGTCGCCCGGTGGGCCCTTCTCGGGGTTCGGGTCGTAGGCGAACAGGCCTTCGCGTTCGCCTTCATCGAGCACCACGAGTTGCGGGCCGTTGGTGAAGCGCTTCACGAAGGCGTGGTCAAACAGGTCCTGGGCAATCAGCTCGTGCAGCAAGGCCATTAGCAGGGCGCCGTCGGTTCCGGGCTTGATGGGGATCCACTCGTCGGCGATGGCCGAATAGCCGGTGCGCACCGGGTTGATGGAAATGAACCGCCCGCCCGCGCGCTTGAACTTGGACAGCGCCACCTTCATCGGGTTGCTGTGGTGGTCCTCGGCCGTTCCCAGCATCACGAAGAGTTTGGCGCGGTCTAGGTCGGGGCCACCAAACTCCCAGAAACTGCCTCCCACGGTGTAGATCATGCCGGCGGCCATGTTGACCGAGCAAAAGCCACCGTGCGCCGCGTAGTTGGGCGTTCCGAACTGGCGCGCGAACAGACCGGTGAGGGCCTGCATCTGGTCGCGCCCTGTGAACAGCGCGAACTTCTTGGGGTCGGTGGCGCGGATCTTGGCGAGACGTTCGGTCAGCAGGTCGAAGGCGTGCTCCCACGAGATCACGTCGAACTCGCCGGCGCCGCGTTCGCTGCCGGGTTTGCGCAGCAGAGGCTGCGTGAGGCGCGCAGGCGACACCTGCTTCATGATGCCTGACGAGCCCTTGGCGCAGATCACGCCCTGGTTCAGCGGGTGGTTGGGATTGCCATCTATGTAACGCACCTCGCCGTCGCGCAAGTGCACACGGATACCGCAGCGGCAGGCGCACATGTAGCAGGTAGTGCACTTGACCTCTGTGTCGGCCGTAGGCGTTGGCGACGACAGCGGGTCGTGCAGTGGTTCGGAAGACAAGAACTTGAACACGGTGTGGCGTCCTTTGGGGTCAGGTGGGTGCGCGGCTGGCCAGCGTGGCCAGGGCGACAGAGGCAATGCGGGCCAAGAGCGAGTCGGCGCGAGAGGTGAGCACGATGGGCACTTTGGCGCCCAGCACCAGGCCGGCACATTCGCCGCCACCCACGTATACAAAACTCTTGTAGAGCATGTTGCTGGCGTTGAGGTCGGGCATGATCATCAGGTCGGCGTTGCCGGCCACCTGACTCTTCATGCCCTTGATGCGCGCAGCCACAGCCGAGAACGCGTTATCGAAACCGAACGGGCCTTCGACGACGGCGCCGGGCCACTCGCCGGCTTGGGCCATTTCGACCAGTGCCTGGGCATCCAGCGTGGCGATAATCGCCGGGTTCACCGACTCCACCGCCGACACAATGGCCACCTTGGGCTCTTGGACGCCCAGCGTTTGCAGGAGCGTGACCGCGTTGCCCAGCACGTCGCGCTTGGTCTTGAGGTCGGGTGCGATGTTGACCACGCAGTCGGCCAGGGTCAACAGCTTGTGATAACGCGGCAGGTCGAACAGAAACGCGTGGCTGATCCGCTTGCCGGTGCGCAAACCGGTCTCGCGGTTCACCACGGCCGACATCAGTTCGTCGGTGTGCAGCGAGCCTTTCATTAGCGAGGCCAACGCGCCTTCGTGCACCAGACGCGTTGCGTGCGCAGCGGCAGCGGCAGGCGCCGCGCTGTGGGTTTCCACAACTTCGAAGGCGCCGATGTCGAGTTCGACCGCGTCGGCGGCGCGGTAGATCTCGCTGCGCGGCCCGATCAGCACCGGGCGCGCAATGCCGGTATGGGCAATCTGCACAGCGGCCTGAATGGCGAGGGTATCGCACGGGTAAACCAGCCCTACGGCTGGTGGCGTTGCCGCCGCCTGCTCACGGGCCTGAGCGATCAACGCCAGCAACCGAGGGTGGAGGACACCCAGGGGACTGGCGTTTGCGGGGCTGGACGCTGACGAGGTCGTCATGGTCTGGCACCCGGTATTCAGACGTAGTCTTTATACTTGTCGAGGAAGCGCACTGGCTTGGCCAGCGCATCGCGGCGGAACGGGTCGCCAAGTTCACGGGTGCACATGATCTCGATGACGCAGGTCTTGCCTTCGTTCATCTGCATGTCGATGGCTTTCTTGAGTGCGGAACCCACATCTTCCAGCTTGTCCACCACGATGCCTTCGGCGCCCATGGCCTTGGCCATTTCGGACCAGCTCTCGTTTTCCAACTCAGCAGCGACGAAGCGGCGGTTGTAGAAGTCGACCTGATTCTTCTTCTCTGCACCCCACTGACGGTTGTGGAACACGACAGCCGTCACGGGAATGTCATGGCGCACGGCGGTCAGGATTTCGACCATACTCATGGCCCAGGCACCGTCGCCAGCGTAAGCGATGGCGGGGCGGTCCATGGCGGCCAGCTTGGCGCCGATGATCGTGGGCAGTGCGTAGCCACAGTTACCGAAGCTCATGGGCGCGAAGAAGCTGCGGGGCTCTTCGAAACGCAGGTAGCTGTTGGCGACCGAGTTGATGTTCCCAATGTCGGTAGACACCATCGCTCGTGGGGGCATGGCCTTTTCCAGCTCGCGCAGAACTTGGCGAGGGTGTAGGTACTCACCGCCGTTGAAGGTCACTTCCTTCTTGTTCTCTTCAATCATGTCGAGGCTGAAGGCATCTTTCTCGTGCGTCCACTCGTCAAGTTCTTTCTCCCAAGCAGCTTTTTCGCTGGCGATGGTCTTAGCGCGCTCGGCCTTGGTGGCGTCGCAGGCCAGGGTCTTGCCGGTCAGCCGCTTAGTCAGTTCCAGAGCAGTGGCCTTGGCATCGCCACAGATGCCGACAGATATCTTCTTCACCAGACCCAGGTTGGTGTGGTCGGCTTCGACCTGGATGATCTTGGCTGTCTTTGGCCAGTAGTCCATGCCGTGCTGTGGCAGGGTACCAAAAGGACCCATGCGCGAACCCAGAGCGATCACAACGTCGGCCTGAGCAATCAGCTTCATGGCAGCCTTGGAACCCTGGTAACCCAAGGGGCCGGCCCACAATTCGTGGCTGGCAGGGAAAGCGTCGTTACGCAGGTAGCCGGTCACCACAGGGGCACCCAGGCGCTCGGCCAAGGCCTTGCACGCATCCACGGCTTCGCCCATTACCACACCGCCCCCTGCCAGAATGACTGGGAACTTGGCAGTGGCCAGCAGTTCCGCCGCAGCGGCCAGACTGGCTTCACCACCTGCACCACGGTCAACGCGCTGTGGCTTTGGAATCTCGCACTCGATCTCACCGTAGAAATAATCACGTGGGATGTTGAGCTGGGTAGGGCCGTTGTCGCTCATGGCGCGGTCAAAGCAGCGAGCCGTGTACTCGGCCATGCGCTTGGGATGTGTCACGTGACCCTGGTACTTGGTGAACTCTTCGAACATGGGCAATTGGTTGGCTTCCTGAAAGCCACCCAGGCCGATACCGGTGGTGCCGGTCTCAGGGGTGATGATCACGACCGGGCTGTGTGCCCAGTAAGCCGCAGCAATAGCGGTCACGCAGTTGCTGATGCCGGGGCCGTTCTGGCCGATGGTCACTCCGTGGCGACCGGACACGCGTGCGTAGCCGTCGGCCATGTGGGCAGCGCCTTGCTCGTGCACCACCGGAATGAGGCGAATCCCCGCAGGTGCGAAAATGTCCATGGCGTCCATGAAGGCCGAGCCCATGATGCCAAACATGTCGGTCACGCCGTTGGCGACCAGGGTTTCCACAAATGCCTCGGAAGGCGTCATTTTTTGCACGCCGCTGACGACGGTGCGGGTGTCGGTGGGATTCTTGCTCATCGATGTCTCCTGCGGCGCTGGCCGGTAGTTGGTTGGCTGAATATGAAACATTGCATTCCGATTTGTGGAATGTGAGATGACTTTATGACCATTTTTCCCCAAAGTCAATTGAAATACCAATTATTGGAACTTTTTTTGTTATTTGTTGAAAATAAACTATGATCGACCCCATGAAAAGCGTGCCTGCTCCTGTTCAAGCCCCGTTGGAAATCAACGGTGACACCCCGACACTGCGCCTGTTCGCACTGCTGGAGGTGGTCGCGTCCAAAGACCAGTTCTTCTCGCTGCAAAGCCTGTCGGAGGAAACCAACATCCCCAAGCCCACGTTGCACCGCATGCTGCAACAGCTCGAGAGTGCTGGCCTGCTGGAGCGCAATGGTGACAACCGTCAGTACGGCACCGGCGTGCGGCTGCGCAAACTGGCCGAAAACCTATTGCTCAACGACACCTTTCATGGTGCGCGCCATAGCGTGCTGCGTTCGCTAGTCAACGAGGTAGGCGAGAGCTGCAACCTAACCGCGCTCAGCGGCAGTGAGGTGATGTACCTTGACCGCGTGGAGACACCCGCGCCGCTGCGCTTCTATCTGCACTCGGGTTCACGGGTGCCAGTGCATTGTTCGGCCAGTGGAAAGGTGTTTCTGGCCGGGATGACGCCCGCACAGCGCCAACGTCTGCTGGCACATGCTCCTCTCGAAGCCTTTACGCCCAAGACGGTGACTAACCTGGATGCGCTGGAGGAAGAGATCAAACAGGTCAAGCGCCAGGGCTTCGCCTTGGACAACGAAGAATTCCTGCCCGGCTTGCTGTGCGTCGCGGTTCTTGTACCTAGTGCCAACGGCCGTTCCAATCTGTGCGTGGCGGTGCAGGCGCCCGTGATGCGGCTCACCCCCGACAAGGCCCTGGGCCTGCTACCAGCACTGCACCGTGCGGCGGACGCGCTGAGCCGGATCGAGCGCGACTCTGCAGCTCCCCTTGACGACCGCGAGAGCGCCTGAAACGGTGCATTGCCTTTACCCGAGAACCCCACATGTCCGATCTGACCACCCTTCACCCCACCAACATGGTGTCCGTTCGAGACGTCTTTGGCATTGACACCGAACTCAAGGTTCCGGCGTTCGAAGAGCGTGACGAGCATGTCCCAGATATCGACGCCACCTACCGCTTCAACCCGGCGGTGACACTGGCACTTCTGGCCGGCTTTGGCCGGGACCGCCGCGTGATGGTGCAGGGCTTGCATGGCACAGGGAAATCGACCCACATCGAGCAGGTAGCGGCGCGGCTCAACTGGCCCTGCGTGCGCGTCAACCTCGACGGCCACGTCAGCCGCCTGGATCTGGTGGGCAAAGACGCTGTGGTCCTGAAGGACGGCCAGCAGGTGACCGAGTTCCAGGAAGGCATCGTGCCGTGGTCTTTGCAGCGCCCCATGGCATTGATCTTTGACGAATACGACGCCGGGAGACCCGACGTGATGTTCGTGATCCAGCGCATTCTGGAGCGCGACGGCAAGTTCACCCTGATGGACCAGAACCGGGTTCTGCACCCCAACCCCTATTTCCGCCTTTTTGCCACCGCCAACACGGTTGGTCAGGGCAACCTGAACGGCATGTACCACGGGGCCCAGCGCCTGAACCACGCTCAAATCGACCGCTGGAACATCGTGGTGGCGCTGAACTACCTGGAGCGCAAAGAAGAGGTGGCCATCGTCACTGCTCGCGTGCCCACCTACGCCGATGCGGCTGGCCAGGACATGATCAACGCCATGGTGGCCGTGGCCGACCTCACGCGCAAAGGCTTCCGGGTGGGTGATCTGTCCACGCTGATGTCACCGCGCACAGTGATCACCTGGGCCGAGAACATGGAAATCTTCCGTGACCCCGGCTTGGCCTTCAAGCTCTCGTTTGTGAACAAGTGTGACGAGTCCGAGCGCCCCATCGTGGCCGAGTATTTCCAGCGCTGCTTCCACCGCGAGCTCGACGAATCATTCGCACAAAGCCACTGATCCACCATGGTCGAGCAAAAGGTTGCGGCCTCCGCCACGCGCCACCAGCAACGCATCGACGACCTGTGTGCCGCGTCCATCCGCGCTCTGAGTGACGAAGCCGGGCTGCACTTTCGCGGGCGCCGGCTCTACCGGGGCGAGAAGTCGCTGCCCCCTTTTGCACCCCATCTGAGCCCTAAGCCCGATATCGACGATTTCCAGTCGTTTCGCGGCGCCGCCGATGGCATGGCCCTGCGTCTGCGCTTTTCCGACGCTGCCTTGCACAAGCGCCTGCACCCCACTGATCCGATGGAGCGCATGCTCTACGAGATGATGGAGCAGTTCCGGGTTGAAGCGCTGGCACCGTCCGACATGCCGGGCATGGTGCATAACCTGCGCCACCGTTTCGAAGCCTGGTCGCTCGCCTTCTACAACAGCGGCCTGACCGAAACCTCCAAAGGCATTTTGCTCTACACCGTGGCGCAAATCACGCGCTCACGGGTCACGGCGCAACCTGTTGTGGAAGCCACCGAAGACGCCATTGAATCCACCCGCATGTCCATTGTGCGCAGCCTGGGCCACGGCCTGGCCGGCTTGCGGCGCCAGCGCTTCGATCAGGCCGCTTACGCCGAACGCGCGTTGTCCATTGCTCACACTGTGGCCGGCATGCTGGCCGCATACGACCAGGAAGACATTACCGCGGAAAACGACAGCGACACCGAGCCCGACGACAAACCACTCGACTTCAACCTCTGGATGGATTTCGAAGGCGAAGGCGAAGAAGACGGCTTCACCGCCGCCAGCAGCGGCAACAGCCGCTCGCTGGCCGAGTCGGGTGGCGTGTACTGCGTCTTCACCGACGAGTTCGACACCGAGGCCCAGGCCATCGATCTGGTGCGCCCCGCCTTGCTGCAGGAATACCGCGAACGGCTGGACCAGCGCATAGAGAAGCAGGGTTTGTCGGTCGCGCGCCTGGCCCGCGAACTCAATGCGGTGCTGGCCACCCCTGTTCGCGATGGCTGGCAGGGCGGTCTGGAAGAAGGCTATATCGACGGCCGCCAACTGACCCAGCTGATCACATCACCCTCGGAACGCCGCCTGTTCAGGCAAGAGCAATATGCACCAGTGTCCGACAGCGCCGTGAGTTTCCTGATCGACTGCTCAGGCTCCATGCGCGAACACGTCGAATCGGTCGCTGTGCTGGTCGATGTCATGGCGCGTGCGCTCGACCAAATCGGTGTGGTCACCGAAGTTCTGGGGTTCACCACCAACGCGTGGAACGGCGGTCGCGCCCAGAAAGCCTGGCTGCGCGCCGGGCGCCCGCCCCACCCTGGGCGGCTCAACGAAACCGCGCATATGATCTTTAAAGACAGCGACACCTCTTGGCGCCGCGCCCGACCCGCATTGGGCGCCCTGCTCAAGAGCGACCTGTTCCGCGAAGGCGTCGATGGCGAAGCCGTCGCCTGGGCGGCCAACCGCATGCAACAGCGCCACGACGGGCGGCGTCTGTTGATGGTGATTTCGGACGGCAGCCCCACCGATGGCGCCACCTCCCTGGCCAACGATGCCCACTACCTCGACCACCACCTGTGCAACGTGGTTGCCAGCTTGGAAGCACAGGGCGCGGTGGAAATCTATGGCATTGGAGTCGGGCTGGACTTGAGCCCTTACTACCGCAACAACCGGGCGTTTGATTTGTCCGCGTCGGTGACCAACACCGTGCTGCGCGAAATCGTCGCCATGATCGCGGCAGGCCCTCGGCGTTGAATGGCGAACTGGCCTCACAACCCCGCCACGAGCCGGGCTACGCCCAACTGCCGCACACCCGCCTCAATGGCAGCGCCTGCAATGGCCGAATAGCCCATGCGAAAGCGGTTGTTTTGCGCGGCGGTGGGGCGCGCGTAGAACACCGCGCCAGGTTCGATCAACACGCCGCGCGCCCACGCAGCTTGTGCCAGCGCCGAGGCATCCAGACCCGCAGGCCCTTGTACCCAGGCGCCCGAGCCACCGATGGCCAGGCTCACCGAACAGTCGGGCAACCAACGGGCCAAGGCCTGCAACAAAACCTGGCGCCGCTCTCGGTAGGTGACGTTGAGTTTGCGGATGAAAGCATCGTGGTACCCTTGAGCGATGAACAGGCTGGCGATGTGGGCGTTGTTCGATGGCACATGCCGCAACATCAAACGCCGCATGGCGCGCAGTTCCTTGATCAGCTCGGCAGGTGCCACGATGTAGCCCAGGCGCAGCCCATGCGCGAGCGTCTTGGACAAACTGCCCAGGTAAACCACCCGCCCTTCGGTGTCCAGGCTCTTGAGTGCGGGCAAGGGTCGGCCCGAGAAGTTGAGTTCGCTCTCGTGGTCGTCCTCAAACAGCACCAGGTTCTTCTGGTGTGCCAAGGCCAGCAAGGCCTGGCGGCGCTCAAGCGGCATGGTGACACTGGTGGGGCATTGGTGGCTGGGCGTCACGTAAACGTAGTCGCACATGCCTAGCTTGCGCGATGGCACCAGGCCATGCTCGTCCACCGCCAAGGGAACCACCCGTTGACTGCGCAACTCAAAATTGTTGCGCGCATCGGGATAGCCCGGATCTTCCATGCCCACCACGGTATGGGGGCCGATCAACACATGGGCCAACAAATGGCAAGCCATCTGTGCCCCGGCTGTCACCAAAATTTGATCGCGTTGCGCCACGATGCCGCGCGCAGGCAACAGGCGGTGCTGGATCTGGCTCACCAACCCTTCGTGGTCGCGATCCACATGGTCTTGCGACCACTTGCGCACCGCAGGGGCCAGCAATGACTGTTGAGAGCAGGCGCGCCAGTCCGCCAATGGCATTAGGCTCGCGTCAAACTGGCCGTAGACAAAGGGGAAGGCAAAGTCCTGCCAATTGACGGGTTTGACAATGTTGCGCTGCTGGCTAACCGCGCTCTGCAAGCGCTCGCTCCAGGCCAGCCCATTGCCCGCGGTGGCAGGCTGATCGCTGCGGTTGGCCTGACCCAACACGATGTCGGGGTTCACAAACAAACCACTGCGTTCACGGGCAACGAGAAAGCCTTTGTCCACCAACATTTGCAGCGCCAACGACACGGTGTTGCGCGACACCCCCAAGGCCTGGGCCAACGAGCGGCTGGGTGGGATGGCGGCGCCAGCGGGCACCAGTCCGTCAAGGATGCTGCGCACCATCATCTCTTTGATGCGGCCCTGCAGGGTCGCGCTGCTACCCTCGAAGCGGGGCAACAATTTGGCCCAGATATCGGTGATGGTGTGAGCGGGTCGCATGTCGGAATTTTTTTCTGGCACCAATTAAAGTTCATTATGGCTCTAACCCAGGTCCGGGGTCAGGCATAGCATCAGCGCCATCTTCCCCACTCAACCACCAACACGGACCACGCGCATGACCACCGAATACCTCAAACGAGCCAACCCGCCCACCGAGACCATCGACACCGCCACCAGCGAGACCGTGCAACGCATGTTGGCCCAAATCAAGCGCGAAGGCCGCGAAGCGGTCGAGCGCTATGCCCGCGACCTGGACGGTTACAAGGGCAAGATCGTGCTCGACGAGCGCGACTTCGCCACCGCGGCCAAAAGCGTGCCACGAGGCGTGCGGGACGACATCGCTTTTGCCCACCAGCGGGTACGCGATTTCGCGCAGCGCCAGCGCGATTCGCTGGCCGAGTTTGAGGTGGAGCTGATGAGCGGTCTGGTGGCCGGGCAAAAACTGATCCCCGCCAACACCGCGGGTTGTTACGTGCCCGGCGGGCGCTATGCCCATGCGGCGTCGGCCATCATGAGCGTGTGCACCGCCAAGGTGGCCGGCGTGCCCCATATCGTCGCCACTTCCCCCGCCCACCAGGACGCGAGCATGAACCCGGCCATTCTGTACACCATGCAACTTTGCGGCGCCAACACGGTGCTGGCACTCGGCGGCGTGCAGGCCATCGCCGCCATGGCCTACGGGCTCTATTCCAACGCCCCGGCGGACATCATCGTGGGCCCGGGCAACCGCTTTGTGGCCGAGGCCAAACGCACCTTGTTTGGCAGCATCGGCATCGACGTGGTGGCGGGGCCCACGGAATCGGCCGTGATCGCCGATGAAAACGCCGACGCAGACATTGTTGCCGCCGACTTGGCCGGTCAGGCCGAACACGGCCCGGATTCGCCTGTCTGGCTGTTCACCACGTCGCGTGCCCTGGGCGAGAAAGTGATTGAAGTCATGCCCCGTGTGATCGCCGCTTTGCCCGAACCGGCCCGCTCGGCCGCCACCGCCGCGTGGCGCGACTACGGTGAAGTCGTCTACGCGCCGACCCGGGAAGAGATCTGCGAGATCAGCGACCGCTACGCGCCCGAACACTTGCAGGTTCTGGCGGCCGATCTGGACTGGTGGCTGGCGCGCCTGACCAACTACGGATCCCTGTTCCTGGGCGAAGAAACCACCGTGGCTTATGGCGACAAGTGCGCAGGCCCCAACCACATCCTGCCCACGCGCGGGGCCGCGCGTTACTCGGGCGGCTTGAGTGTGGGCAAGTTCATCAAGACGGTGACCTACCAGCGCCTGAACCGCACGGCCAGCCGTGAAGTCGGTCAGGTGGCGGCCCGCATCTCGCGGCTTGAAGGCATGGAAGGCCACGCCCGCACAGGCGACATCCGCCTGAAAAAATACTTCCCGCAAGAGCAATTCGAACTCGGCACCCTGCAAGGTCACCAGCGCTGACATGACCACCTCCTTCACCCCATCCCCCGCTCCGACTCGCACCGCCGATGCCCTGTGGTTTGGCAAAGATCTGAGCGACTCGGAGCCCGTTCCGGAAGAGGCCATCGAGCGCGCCGTGGTGCTGATGCGCAGCGGCCGATTGCACCGCTATGGCGAGCAGGGCTCGGGCTTTCCTGAACCGTCCTTGCTGGAGCAGGAGTACGCCGCCTATGTGGGCAGCAAGTACTGCGTGGCGGTCAGCTCCTGTGGCGCGGCCATGTTCCTAGCGCTGAAAAGCCTGGGCGTGAAGCCGGGCGACAAGGTGCTTACCAGCAGCTTCACGCTGGCGCCAGTGCCGGGCGCCATCGCCCACGCCGCGGCGCAGGCCGTGCTGGTGGAGACGGCGGCCGACTACACCACCGACCTTGACGATCTGGCGCGCAAAGCGGCGACCAGCGGCGCCAAAGTGTTTCTGCTCTCGCACATGCGTGGCCACATCACCGACTTGCGCACCGTGCGCCAGATCTGTGACCGCCATGGCATCGCGCTGGTCGAAGACTGCGCCCACACCATGGGTGCGCGCTGGGAGGGCCGACACACCGGCACCTGGGGCAAGGTCGGCTGCTACAGCAGCCAGACTTACAAACACATCAACTCCGGTGAGGGTGGCCTCCTCGTGACCGACGACGATGATGTCGCGGCCCAGGCCATCCTGATGTCGGGCTGCTACATGATGTACGAGCAGCACATCCTGCGCCCGCCGGCCGACGTGTTCGAGCGCTGGCGCTATGACACACCCAACTTCAGCATGCGCATGTCCAACCTGGCCGCCGCGTTGCTGCGGCCCCAGCTGGCTTTGCTGCTCGAGCGCGGTGAACGCTGGCGGCGCATCTACGCCGATCTGGCGCACGAGCTGGCCAAGACACCCGGGGTGTCGCTGCCGGTGCGCGACGTGCGCGAAGATTTTGTGCCCAGCTCGATTCAGTTTTCGCTGCGCCTGGCGCCCGCCCAGATGCAGCGCTTTGTAGACGAGTGCGCGTTGCGTGGGCTCTACGTCAAGTGGTTTGGCCTGCCCGAACCCATCGCCTTCACCAGTCACTTTGGTCACTGGCACTACCTGCCCGAACAGGCCCCCATGCCACAGTCGGTGCGGGTGCTGAGCCAGTTGCTCGATTTGCGCACCCCGCTCTCGCTCACCCCGGCAGACTGCCACATTATTGGCCAAGTCGTAGGCGCGTCGGCCAGTATCGCGGCGTCTGCCTGACCCTGGACCATCATGAGTTCACCTGACATTCCTCATCGCGCGCAAGAGCAGTCCCTGGATCCCGACGACTGGGAAGTCTTTCGCGCGCAAGCACACCGCATGTTGGACGCGGCCATCGACAAGATGCAAAACAACCGGGAAGGACGCGTATGGACGGCGTTCCCACCCGAATTGAAAGCAAACTACAAGAAGCCCCTGCCTAGGCAGGGCTTGGGCGCTGAAGCCACGCAGGCGCACATGCAGACGCTTCTACCTTACGGCGTGGGCAATACCCACCCGCGATTCTTTGGATGGGTGCACGGATCGGGCACGCCTGGCAACCTGATCGCCGAGATCGCCGCTGCCGCCATCAACGCCAACCTGGGCGGGCGCGACCACGGCGCGATGTATGTGGAAAAGCAGGTGGTGGACTGGTGTCGCGAACTGTTCGAATTCCCTGCCACAGCCAGCGGCCTGATTGTGAGTGGCACCTCGGTCGCCACCATCGTTGCGCTGAAGGCGGCGCGCGACCGCTGCTTTGATTTCACGAGCCGCAAGGCCGGCCTCCAACATACCGGGCGGCCGCAACTGGTGGGCTACACCTCGGCGCAAACCCACTCCTGCGTGGCGCGAGCCTTCGACATTCTGGGCCTGGGCTCCGATGCGCTGCGCAAGATCGCCGTCAACGAACGCTTCGAGATCGACACCGGCGCGCTGCAAGCGGCTATTGCACAAGACCGCGCCGCTGGTCTCACGCCGTTCGCGCTTGTCGGCACGGCGGGCGCGGTCAACGTGGGTGCCATTGACGATCTGGAGATGCTGGCCGACATCGCCGAAGCTGAACAGTTGTGGTTTCACATCGACGGCGCCTTTGGAGCCCTGGGCGTGCTGTGCGACCAGCTGCGTCCACGCCTGAGTGGCATCAAGCGGGCCGATTCACTGGCCTTTGATTTCCACAAATGGCTCCATGTGAACTACGACGCAGGCTTCATCCTGATGCGATCCGATGAGCTGCATCGACGTGCGTTCTCCGAGCGGCCCGAATACCTCAAAGGTTCTGAACGCGGTCTGGCCGCAGGCAACCCCTGGCCGGTGGAGTATGGCCCGGAGCTTTCACGCGGGTTTCGGGCGCTCAAGATCTGGACCCAACTGGCCGAACATGGCACCGACAAACTGGGGGCTCTGATCGCACAGAATTGCGAACAGGCGGCCTATCTGAAGACGCTGGTCGATGCCCATCCCCGCATGGTAATGCTGGCACCCGTGGCCATGAACATCTGCTGCTTCCGCTACCAGGCTCCGGATCAGGACGCGCCAGCGATGGACCGCCTCAACGACGAAATCGTGGTTCAGTTGCAGATTCAGGGACTGGCCGCACCCTCTACGACGCTGGTGGGCGGCCGCAATGCCATCCGGGTGAACATCACCAACCACCGCACCACCTGGGCCGATCTGGACATGCTCATCCGCGAAATCGATCGCATCGGACAACAACTTGTGGCCGCATCCAGCCTGAACAAATGAACGCTGGCCGCCGTGTCCTGCCAGGCACCCACCCTTACAAAAGCGCCGTCATGCGTTCGGCCGCGACATACAGGGCTGGCAGGCGCTGCAAGGCCTTCTCCAGCGGCATGCGCGCGGCGGGAGCGTGAACCGCCAGTGCGGCGCGCACCTCGCCTGAGGCATCCCGCACTGGAATGGCGATGGCCACCAACCCCAGCACGAACTCTTCGCGGTCGAACGCGTAGCCGCGCTCACGGATGATGTTGCACTCCTTGCGCAGCGCCTCCACGGTGGCGATGCTGTGCTCGGTGATGGGCTGAAGATCGAGCGTGCGCAACATGGCCTCGCGCTGCTTGGCCGACATGAACGCCAGGAACAATTTGCCGCTTGCGGTGCAATGCAGCGGCACATGCGCACCCACATCCAGCGTGAGGCGCCAGGGCCAGGGCGCCTCCACCCGGTCCAGATACAAGACTCCGGCACCATCGAGCGTGGTGAAGTTGCAGGTCTCGCCCACCTGCGCCACCAGGCCTGCCAATACCTCATGGCGCAAGCCGCGCAGGCTGCCATGGTTGAGTGTGTCCAGGGCCAGCTTGCGGAGGGCAGGCCCCACCACGAAGTCGCGCTCGTTCAGATCGCGCGACACAAAACCGCACTCCATCAACTGCATGCACATACGGTGTACGGTGGCTTTTGGCAGATTGAGCGCCTCTATCAGTTCGGCCAGCGACATCGGACGCCCCTGGTGCGCCAGCACAGACAGCAATCTCAGGCTGCGCTCCGAGGACGAAGTGGAGCTGGCGACAGGCATCAACGGGTTGGAGGCGAGAACGGTCATGAACTTAGTGCCCTGCTTTGCAATGGCCCATTGTAAATGTCGCACAACCTAGGGAAATCACTAATAACGAGATATTGCGTTCCAATTTTGTTCACAATAAACTACCTTCACACATAAATACTTGAAAAGTGGATCAATTTGTCCCACATGGAGTCGTGACGTGAAAGCAGAAGAGTTTGACTACATCGTGGTCGGCGCAGGGTCGTCCGGTGCCGTCCTCGCAGGTCGGTTGAGCGAAGACCCGTCCGTGAAGGTGCTGCTGCTGGAAGCAGGGCCGCCGGACCGTTCGTTCTGGATTCACCTGCCCATCGGCTACGGCAAGACTATGTGGGACAAAAAGATCAACTGGTGTTACCACACCGATCCCGATCCCAACATGAATGGCCGCCAGATCTATTGGCCGCGCGGCAAGACCTTGGGGGGGTCCAGCTCCATCAACGGCCTGATCTATATCCGCGGCCAGCGCGAAGACTACGACCACTGGTCCAACGCCCTGGGTCTCAAGGGTTGGAGCTACGACGAATGCCTGCCGTACTTCATCAAGTCTGAACGGAACCAGCGTGGGGCCAGCAAGTTCCACGGCGGCATTGGCCCGCTGTCAGTCTCTGACATCGGCGTCAAGAACCCATTGATCGAAGCCTTCATCAACGGCGCCGGCGAGAACGGCGTGCCCCGCACCGACGACTTCAATGGTGAGCGCCAAGAAGGCGCAGGCTACTACCAGTTGACCACCTGGAAAGGCTGGCGCTGGAGCACGGCCAAGGGTTACCTCACACCCAACAAGAATCGCACCAACCTGTGTATCGAAACCGGCGCGCAAGCCATGGGCGTCGTGATGGAGGGCAAGCGCGCAGTGGGCGTTCGTTACCGCCAGGGGGGCGTGGACAAAGTTGCCAAAGCCAGAGGTGAGGTCCTGCTGTCGGCTGGTGCCATCCAGTCGCCCCAACTGTTGCAGCTCTCGGGCATCGGCCCTGCCGCCTTGCTGAGACAGCATGGCATTCCGGTTGTACACGACTTAGCAGGTGTGGGCGAGAACCTGCAAGACCACCTGCAAATTCGCATGATCTATGAAATGAATCAGCGCACCACCAACGACGAGCTGAACTCGCTACTCGGTCAGGCCAAGTTGGGCATGCAGTGGTTCTTCAAGCGCAGCGGGCCGCTGGCGGTGGGCATCAACCAGGGCGGCTGCTTCATGAAGGCGCTACCCGGAGAAGCCAAGACGCCCGACATCCAGTTTCACGTGGCCACCCTGTCGGCCGATATGGCGGGCGCCAAAGTGCACGACTTTTCGGGCATGACCATGTCGGTCTGCCAGCTGCGGCCCGAGTCGCGAGGCCATATCCGCATCAAGTCCGCTGATCCGTTCCAGCCTCCCGAGATGCAACCCAACTATCTCTCAACCGATCTGGACCGCCGCACCAACGTGGCCGCACTCAAAGTTGTGCGCGCCATCACTGGCTCAATGTCCATGCGCGGACTCATCAAGCGAGAAGTCAAGCCAGGCAAAGATACGGTTGACGACGCAGCCTTGCTGGAGTTCTGCCGCAACAACGGCGCCACGATTTTTCACCCCACCGGCACCTGCCAGATGGGTCTGGACCCGGCGCAAGGCGCGGTGCTGGATGCCCGGCTACGCGTGCACGGGGTCCAGGGCCTGCGCGTGATCGACTGCTCGGCAATGCCGACGCTGGTCTCAGGCAACACCAACGCACCCGCCGTGATGATGGCCGAGAAGGCCGTCGACATGATTCGCGAAGATTCACGTGGCAGACGACAGAAGGGCGGGCCCCCCGGGGCCCTTATTTAGTAACAGGCAAGACCTAAGGAGACCAAGATGAACCAATTGAAGAACCCAAACCGCAGGCTCGCGCTAAGTGCAGGCGCCGCAGCTTTGACATCCGCCAGCGCGCTGGTGCCAATGCCTGCCTCTGCGCAGAGCGTCACACGGCTGAAAATCCAGACCGGAGTGCCCACCGCGAGCATCTATTTCGATCTGATGAAACGCTTCGGCGACCGCGTCGAGAAGATGTCGGGCGGGCGCTTGAAGATGGAAATCCTGCCTGACGGCGCCGTCGTCAACGCGTTCGAGATCCTCGACGCGGTCGACAAGGGCGTGGTCGACGGTGGCTTCGCTTGGACGCACTACTGGTCGGGCAAGAATACTGCTGCGGCGCTGTTCTCAAACCCGGCTGCGGGTGGCGGTACCGGCATGGATCAGTTGTCGCACATGGCTTGGCTGATGCAAGGCGGCGGCAATGCGCTGTACGAGAAGCTCTTCGCCGAGGGTTTGAAGGTCAACATCAAGCCCTTCATGATGCAGCCGATGGGGCCGGATCCGTTTGGCTGGTTCAAGACGCCGATCAACTCGATCGCCGACATGAAGAAACTAAAGTACCGCTCGCCTCCGGGCCTGACGGGCGAAATCTTCAAGGAAATGGGCATCACCGCCGTGGCAATGCCCGGCGGCGAGATCGTGCCGGCAGCCCAGCGCGGCGTGATCGATGCGGCGGAATGGATCGGTCCGGCCGATGACATGATCCTGGGGTTCCACAACGTCTTCAAGCACTACTACCTGCAGGGCCTGCACCAATCCACCGACGTGGGCGAGTTGCTGATCAATAAGGGCACGTGGGACAAGCTGCCGGCCGACCTCAAGGCGGTGGTCGAAGGCGCGGTGATGGCCACCATCGCCGAGACCTACACCTTCAACGTGCAGCGAAATGCGGTGGCGCTGGAGAAACTCAAGAAAGACCACAAGGTGACCGTACACGACACACCCAAGGAGTTCTTCAAGGAATTCCTGCGCGCCACAAACGTCGTCTATGACAAGGAAGCCGGGCGCAACCCGCTGTTCAAGGAAGTGCTGGAGTCGCAGCGCGCCTTCGCCAAGGTCGTTGTTCCCTACTGGACCAAGATCAGCGGCCTCTACTTCAACCTAGGCGTCGACTCGCCCAACGACTGAACCACATCGGTCATCGGGCCGTGCGCGCAGAAGTCGTGCGGCCCATTGAATCGCAAATACAGCGAGGTACCTCCGTGAACCCAAACCCCCAATCGACGCTGCTGCGCATCGCGCACGCGCTCGACCCGATCGCCATTAGGTCCGGCCGCATCTCGGCCTGGCTGATCATCCCGATGGTGCTGTCGCTGAGCTATGAGGTCGTCGCGCGCTACCTCTTCAACGCACCGACGCTGTGGGCCTACGACATGACCTTTATGTTGTATGGCAGCTTCTTCATGCTCGGCGCGGCCTTCACGCTGCAGCGCAAGGGCCACATCCGCACCGACTCGCTCTACGCCAACTGGTCACCGCGGCGTCAGGCCTGGGTCGACATTGTTTGCTACGCGGTGATGTTCATGCCGTTCGTCGCCATCTTCCTGTGGGCAGGCTGGGGCTACTTCTGGAAGGCCTTCACCACTGGCGAGCGCTTTGTCAGCAGCCCGTGGCAACCGATCACCTGGCCGTTCAAGATGGTGATGCCTCTGACTGGCCTGCTGCTCGCGATCCAGGGCGTCTCGGAGCTGTGCAAGAGCCTCGATGCCGCGATCACCGGGCGCTGGGCCGACAAGCACGAGAGTGTGGTCGAGCATGTGCTGCAAGAAGTGCAGGAGGTGATATCGTGAGCAACGAAGTCCTCGGCCTGGTTGCCCTCGCCTGCCTGTTCGGCATCATCTTCCTCGGCTTCCCGATCGCCTTCACGCTCGGCGCAGTGGCGCTGGCCACCGGCTTCTATGCGCTCGGGCCCGTGGTGTTCGACCTAGCAGTGCTGCAGACCTTCTCAGTCATGAAGGACACGGTTCTGGCGTCGATCCCGTTCTTCCTTTTCATGGGGTTCCTACTCGAACAGTCCGGGCTGATGGAGCGCATGTTCATAGGCATCCAGCAGTTGTTGGCCGGCCTGCGCGGCTCGCTCTACCTCGCCGTACTGATCACCGCCACCATCTTCGCGGCGGCCACCGGCATCGTGGGCTCTTCGGTCACGCTGCTTGGCGTGATGGCCGGGCCGGCGATGATCAAGAGCGGCTACGACCCGAAGATGAGCGCCGGCGCGATCACAGCCGGCGGCACGCTGGGTATCCTTATCCCGCCGTCGGTGATGCTGATCGTGATGGGCCCGGTGGTCGGTGTGCCAGCGACCGATCTGTTCGCCGCGGCCATCATTCCCGGCCTGCTGCTGTCCACCATCTTCACCGTCTGGTGCCTGGTGCGCTGCTGGATCAACCCGGCACTGGGTCCGGTGTTGCCGCCGGAGTTGCGTGCTTCGTCGATGAGCGTGGTCGTCAAGGACCTGGTGATCGGCGTGTTGCCGGTGATCGTGGTCATTCTCTCCACGCTCGGCGTCATCCTCGCCGGCATCGCCACGCCGACCGACGCTGGCGCGGTGGGCTGCGCGGCCGTCTTCGTGCTGACGCTGCTGACCAGGCGCATGAGCCTCGCTCGCATCCGCCATGCCGCCTACCAGACGCTCGAGGTGTCGAGCATGATCCTGATGCTTGTGGTGGCGTCGAACCTGTTCGGCTCGGTGTTCTCGCGCTTGGGCAGCGCCGAGTTCCTGGCCGGCTTGCTGACCAGCCTGCAGTTGCCGCCGACGATGATGCTGATCGTGATCCTGACGCTGATCTTCGTGCTCGGCTGGCCGCTGGAGTGGGTGCCGATCGTGCTCATTGTCGTGCCGATCGTTCTGCCGATCGTGCAGGCTGCCGGCATCGACTTGATCTGGTTCTGCACCCTGGTGGCGATGACGCTGCAGACGGCCTGGTTGTCGCCGCCAGTGGCGCTGTCGGCCTATTTCCTGAAAGGCGTGGTGCCGCAATGGAGCCTCAAGGACATCTACGCCGGCATGGTGCAGTTCATGCTGCTCCAGATGGTCGGCGTTGGTCTCTTGCTGATGTTTCCGAAATTGGCCACTTGGCTGGTCAGCGTCAACTGATACCCGACGGAACTAAAGCCCGAGGCGATGCCGACTTGCACGAATCTCACCGGCGGGCCGTATAGGTGGTGGCCCAGTTCTTTGAATAGCAGGCATTTGTGGTTTCGCCAGAAAAAATGAAGGGGTATGCGTGTGCAAGCTGAGTGCACCTGCGATTCCCGGGGAAGAGTTAATTCAGCAGCCCCGCTCCGCGGCGATTGTGGCGGCACCGGCACCCCGTCGGATGGAACTGGCGCATGACGAGGTCTACATCAGAATAGGTGATCGGTAGAAGCACCTATGCCGTGCCATTGATCGGGTAGAAAGACAGTTGATTTTCTGGTTCGCTATTGACAAGTGCGGCGTCAAATACGGCGGCCATTCCCAGCGTCGAAACCGACGCCTGGGTTGATATACGGATGCGCCAAAACACGTATCTCAACAACTTGGCCGAGCAGACCACTTTGCCATCAAAGCATTCGCGCGACCGATGCTGGGTTTCAAGTCTTTCTGGAGGGCTCGAATCACCATTGCCGGAAACGAGACCATGCAGAAGATTCGCAATGAGCGACTAGACTATCCCGCCGGAACGACCGCGTCCGCAGCCGACGAGTTCTGTAGACTGGCCTTCTGATCAGATGAACGCCAAGGAGGTTCTTCGCCATCGCCCGTCCTTGTTGCAACAGAACCGGAACCTACTGCGAAGGGTCACGGATGTTCCAGTGAATTGGCTCAATGGCTTCAAGAAGTTCCGAAGTCAGGGATGACCCAAATGCATCTAAATTTTCATCCAACTGCGCCAATGAAGTAACTCCAATGATTGTGCTGGCTACGCGCCAATTGGCATAACAAAACGCCAGCGCCATTTGTGTGGGCGTGAGACGGTGCTCACGTGCCAATGCGTTGTAGCGGCGCGCAGCAACCAGCGCCTCGGGGCGGCCCCAGCGTTGCTTGCGAAATGCCTCGAATCTGACCATTCGGCTATCTTTGGGGGCGTTTGGACCCTCCGTACCATGGTCGTCATATTTCCCAGACAGCAAGCCGAAGCCCAATGGTGAATAGGCCATCAATGAAACATTTAGGCGTTTCATGGTTTCGTCCAAACCGTTTTCCACCGAGCGATTCACGAGACTATACGGGTTCTGCACTGTGGCGACGCGCGGCAGGCCATGCTCCTCAGCCAGACGCACAAACTCATGTACACCGTACGGCGTCTCGTTCGACAGGCCAATAGCGCGGACCTTGCCCGCCTTGACAAGGCTGCCCAGCGTCTCAAGCTGCTCATGGACGGAGATCACTGGAACGTCTTTGGCCGGGTCAAAGTACAGCACGCCAAACGCAGGCACGTGGCGGGCGGGCCAGTGGATTTGATACAGGTCGATCACATCGATTTTCAAACGGCGCAACGAGCCCTCGCACGACTCCACAATGTCGGCCGATGACAACCCGCTGCGTCCCTGGCGAATCCAGTCCATGCCGCGCGGTGGGCCGGCCAGCTTGGTGGCCACAATCATTTTCTGCCGCGCACCGGGATTTTTGGCAAACCAGTTGCCGATGATGGTCTCGGTGGCGCCGTAGGTTTCGGCACGGGTGGGCACCGAGTACATCTCGGCCGTGTCCAGAAAATTGACGCCGCGCGCCAGCGAGCGACTCAGGATGGCGTGGGATGTCGCTTCATCCACCTGTTCGCCAAAGGTCATGGTGCCCAGGCAAATGGGGGTGACGTGCAGGTCGCTCTGGCCGAGTTGTACCGTTTTCATGGGATGTGACGTGTTCGTGGTTTTTGAAGAGCTACGAGTTTACGGTTTCTTCAGAACCCCCGCTTCATACAATGAGATGCACATACTGACCATGCCATACCAACCACTTTGCCGCAATAACTTCACGCAGGATGGTGGACTTCGCATCTTGGTCGATTCCACGTATTCCGCGCACGGCGATTAACATATGTTCAAAGCGCATTCCTATGTGAAACCAGTCAAGAATCCGCACCGATTGCAAACTACATCTATGAAACTGGTGCGCACCATGGCAAACGGGTGCAAGTTCTGGGCGGCGCCAAGAACCACATGGTGGTAATGCCCGACGCTGATGTTGATCATGTGGTGGACGTCTTGATCGGGGCCGGTTACGGCTCCGCAGGCGAGCGCTGCATGGCCATCAGTGTGGCCGTTCTGGTGGGCGATGTTGCGGACAAGGGGGTGGCGAAACTGACGGAGCGAACAAAGACCCTCAAAGTGCTCAACGGCACCAATCTGGATGCCGAAATGGGGCCTATCGTGACCTCGGCAGCCCATGCTCGCATTGCCGGCTATATCGAACATGGTGTGCAGGAATGTGCGCAACTACTGGTTGATGGCCGCAACTTCGACGCCGGCATTGCAGGAACGGGCCGCGAACAGGGTTTCTGGATGGGGGGCACCTTGTTTGATCATGTCACCACCGACATGCGTATCTATAAAGAAGAAGTCTGTGGCCCTGTGTTGGCCTGCGTTCGCTTGGGGTCCCCTCGTTTTCAGTGCAATAAGTGACG
>ERZ795056.1433-NODE-1433-length-28097-cov-6.017902_pt1 | contig 28097 bp, 19 predicted proteins | sample MGYA00375140_ERZ795056 | MGnify/ENA primary metagenome ERZ795056 (study PRJEB30185, sample SAMN05720227) | activated sludge metagenome | isolation source: Anaerobic digester | place: USA | collected 2015-03-09 ... | reverse complement strand
CGAGCCCGAGAACAGCCACTGAAACTGTGTTATTATGAACTACGTTTAATACAGACGCAGTCCATGTAAAAATTGCGCATATCATCGTCGTATGCGGTGAAAACCACCATCATACAACAATCTGAAGGTGCAACGACCCGGGGGGCCAGGCCGCCCGGGTTGGCGACCAGGCCCTCGGCCTCCGGGTTCGCTACGGTGTAATGCACGCGGCGAACCGCGTACTTACGATGACCTACATCGAAGGCTTGGCCGGGCGTCGCTGCGGTGATCAGGAGGTGCTCCAGGCGCGTGTTGGGTCGCTGAGCGTCGAGGTAGAGTGACACGCGGGCCGCGGTCAGCGCGGGCAAGCGACATTCGACGCTCAGGGCATCACCCAGACAGCGGACCGACAGGGGGGCCGGGAGCAGATTTGGAACCCCCGAAACTGCCATCTCTTGTACGGTTCGATCCGTGGCTCGAATGAAGGTCGGGTAGACCCACAAAGTGGGACGGCCGGGTGTTTGGATCTTCTGAACTCTGCTGTCCAATAGATGGAGCAGAGGTACTGGTCCGATCGGTGGCGCTGGGGATGGTGGGCGCGCTTTGACTGCGGGTCGCTTTACCAGGGTCGTCGGTGAAGTCCGGGTGTTCGCCCTGAATTCGGCGTAGCTCGCGTCGCGGAGGGGCTCGGCGGGGGAGAGCGAGATCTCGACCTCGGTGAAGTATCGGGCGAGGTCGGCGGGGCGGGTGAAGCCGTGGGCACGCGCAAACTCCCACATGGCAGCGCCCAGGAGCGAGATCTTGTCGGGGCGTGCACGCGGGTCGAGTTGCAAGCTAGCGCTCACCAAGTCGCCGAGCGCGGGGCTGATGTCAGGGCACAGCGCCCGCAGTGGAGCGACTATCCCGCGCGTGGGGCCGTATTGGAACGGGTGTGTACCGGTGCAGAGCTCATAAAATACCAGGGCGGTCGAATAGATATCGGCGCGTCGATCGATCACCGAGCCCTCGAGCTGTTCGGGCGCCATATAGGCTGGGTTGCCACGGATGAATTGGGGAGCGGTGGTGACCATGCGGATGTCCGCGCGGGCGATGCCGAAATCGATGACCCGGACCCGTCCCTCCGGGTCAACCATCAAGTTTGAGGGCGAGACGTCGCGGTGGATCAGGTTCAGCAGACGTTGGCCCATGCGCAGCTCGTGGGCCGCATGCAGGCCGTCGCAGGCTTGTCCGAGCAGGGCTGCACTCACGGCGAGGGGGAGGCGCTGGTGCGTGCGCTTGAGCAAGGTGGCGAGGTTGACTCCGCCCACCCACTCGAGGGCGATGAAGATCTTTCCATCGTGTTCGCCCGCTTCATAGACGGTGACGACGTTCGGGTGGTTGAGTAGCGCGGTCAGCTGGGCCTCGTCGATCAGCATGAGGCGGCGTTCTTCGCTGAGATTCTCATCGACGCGGAGCACCTTGAGCGCGACCTTGCGGTTGAAGGTGCCGGGCCCGGTCTGCTCCGCGAGATACACCGATCCCATTCCGCCGCGGCCTAGCCAGCCCAGGATGCGATAGCGACCAAAAGAATGCACTGGCTCTCTCTCCCCCATCAAGTTCATGCTACTGGCCGTGCTCGACGGCTGTCAACGAGTTTGGGCCACCGATTGTTGCGGAGGGAGGGCCGTGATCTTTGGCGTTGCAATGGTTTCTTGCTGCTGCATCGACCTCAGAATTTTCCGCTGATGGAAACCCCGGCGAAGCCCGGCGCGAGGCGAAAATTCGGGCGTTCGGGGCCGCTGGTGTGCGCCCGCTTGAGGTCTCGCGCGCCCGCGATGGTGAGTGGGATCCCGAGCGCCGCGCCGAACAGCCCGGAGAGTAGTCCGGCGGTGAGCAGGGTGCCGGCCCGGTGTTCACTGCTCTTGAGGCTTGCCTGATAGGCGGGGTCCTGGCCGGTGTATGCGTCACGCGCCGCGCCGATGCGCGAGGTCAGCGCAGCGCCGGAGGCGAGCATGCCGAGCCCCGTCGCGCCGAGGGCGAGGAAGGTGGCACCGCACGCGAGCTCGGCCTTTCCCCGGCGTTGGCGGCGGAGCTGGGTCTGACGCCGGGTGACGTAGGTGGTGAGCGCCTGGGCCTCGGCTGTCAGGGCAGGCCCCTCGCCGACTGCGAAGCGCAGATCGATCGGCGTGGTGATGAGGCGCTGCGCCTCATTTGTGAGCTGCAGCGCCCGGGTCAAGCGTTCATCGTCGATCCGCGGTCCGCTGAGCTCAGCCTGGGCGGCGGCGAGATAGAGGATAGGATCACCGTGGGCGGCCCCTGCACCGCCGAGGATGCGAGCGGCATCACCGGCGCGCCCGGCTGCAAGCAATGGCTCGGCCATGGCGAGGAGGCGTGCGCGTTGTGTGCTGGCAGCGACCAGGCGCGGGTCGGCGCGCCGCGAGTGGCAGCGGGCCTTGCCATGTTTGCAAGATTTGTGGGCCGCGCGCGGGCGACGCGACGACGTCGCTACGGGAGATTCGGCCGCGGGCGCCGTGGTCGCAATGCTGGCCGTCGCTGCGGGTGCGGGAGCCTCGGGCGGGTGGGTCGCGGGGGCCGGGCTGTTCGGTATCAGCGTCGGCGGCGTCCAGCCGGCAGCCTCGCCGGCAGCGGCGTGCACGGCTGGAATGGAGGCAAACAGCAGGAGGGCGGACAGGAGCGGATGAGGGGCTCGCATGGTGGACCTCGATTATGAAGGGTTTCGGGTGCGCTCACTGGCCGGCGACGTCGGGGCACAGGGCTGTGATACCGATATTCAGGATACAGGCGTTGAAGGCGAAGTTCTGCTGAAAGGTGTCGCGGGTGACCGTGACGCGGTTGATCGTCGACAGGCCCTGCATGGCGCTGAGCTTCGTGAGCACAGCCTCCGTCGTTACGCCGAACTCGGCGGCGGCGCGGCGGAGGTCGACGGGGCCGGCGAACGCGAGGTGGGCGGCCATGACTGGCTCCTGGCCGCCCACCGAGCGTAGCGCCCCGGTCGCTTTCATCGCGTCGACAAAAGTGGCGATGTCTTGCTGCTGCAGTCGATTGAACACGTCGGCGGGCGCGTACAGCCTGGCCACGTCCTGCAACTCCTGGGTGGTGAAGTCGGGGCTATCGGCGACAGAGGCCGCGATCTCGTCGGTGGCCAGGCGCATGCCCTCGCTGTGGCAGCTCATGCAGCTGAGGCCGTTGATGACCACGGGCTCCTCGGGCGTCTCCTGATCGTGCACTACCTCGGGCGGTCCGGTCTCGATGCGCTTTCCGTCCTTGTCGACGAGCATGTAGGCCTGGAGGCCGTTGGCGAGGTTGAAGATGATTTCGCCGCCGTCTTGCACAAAGTCGAGCGGGCTCTCGAAGATGTTCTTGTCCGACGGCAAGGATTTTCCCTTCGGCGCCTCGGCGAAGTCGTAGCTGAGCCAGTACGCGCGGTCGGGCGAAGACGGCAGCTGGTGGCGCTCGACGATGCGGTTGGAGAACGAGACCTTGGATTTCTGGAAGCCGGCGCGGACGACGAAGTCGCGGTCGAAGCTCAGCTCGTCGCTGATGTTGGCCGTGACATCGAGGCCGAGTTGGCCCTCGAGCTCGAAACGGGTCCCGGGGATCTCGAGGATTGTGTAATAGAGGGGCGGCTGAGAGGCGGCGTCGATGAACCAGTCGGCCTTGATGGAAAAAAGGTCGACGTCGGCCGCCTCGCGGATGTCGAGGGCGTCGTCCCCCTGGAAGACGACCGCGTAGGGGTCGCTATCGGTGATGCTCTTCCAGGTCGCTGTGGTCCAGCCATAGTCGAAGAGGTTGATGCGATAGAGCGTGCGCGCCTCGTCGATCGCAAGTGGGGCGCGGATGTTCGGCGAGAGCGAGAGGTGGTTTAGCAGCTTGTTGAGGGCGTGGCGGTAGCCCTCGATCTGCGCCTCGCAGTAGCCGGCGCCGTACAGGTGCGCGAGGCTCAGGTAGCGGGTCGCCCGCGCGTCCGCGTTGTCGAGCAGGACGATGTCGTCGCGGATCGCCGCGAGCTGGTCCCGCTGTGGGAGGGCGACGTTCTCCGGGCAGCCTGGCGCCTCAGCCAGGCTCCTGTCCTCGGAGTCCGCCTCGACGACGGTGCAGACGTCGATCCAGTCGCGCAGGGTGGTCAATTGTGCGTCGCCCAGCGGCTCGCCAGCGACCGGCATCTTCTTGCTCTCGACTTGCTTGTAGACGATCGATTCGAGGGCGTTGCCGGGCACGACGAAGCCGTCGTCGATCAGATGATCGAGGTCGGTGATCCTGCCGAGGGCGCCCCGCGTATTGCCGTTATCATGGCAACTGGCGCAGTGGTCCGTCAGCAAGCGCTCCACCTCCGTGCGTTGCTCAGCACATTCGCCGAGCTGAGCGTCGTCCGGCTCGCCCGCATCTCCGGAGGCGGAGTCGGCGGCCGCGCCGTCTTGCGGCGGCGTGGGCAGTTGACAGCCGATGAGGAGGGGGAGGATGGACAGCGCACAAAGATGACGGATGGACATGATGGTTCCTTGGATTCGCAGGCGCGAGCGATCTCCGGACCCGGTTCGAACAGGGGAGTCGAGCTGCGTCGGCGAGGAGGCTTCGGCGGTGTAACCGGTCATGTCGACGTAGTAGCAATCGATGGGCCTTGCTGGACTCCAGGGAAATCAAGCACTTGTGGCGAGCGCGGCCGCGAGTCCGCGGACTCGCGGCCGCAGAGCGGACTCGCGGCCGCAGAGGGAACCGCGTAACTCGCATTGACACCGTTGGCGGGGCGTGCGAGGCCTCTGGGTCCACGAAACGGCAATGGCTCAACAACAGGATGATCCCCCGGAGACGCGCACATGGAAGCCCGTCACCCTCCAGCCGAGCTACCGGCGTCTGGGCCGCGTCACGGTGAAAGTGCTGAGCGGAGCCGAGGCCGGACGCGAGTTCACCGTGCCGGTCGGTAGCGGACGGCTGCTGCGCGGCGGTCGCAACGCGCTCAATGACCTCGTACTCAGCGACGACCTGATCAGCGGGCTCCACTTCTCGATCGAGTTCGAGGCGGAGGCGATCGTGCTGCGCGACCTAGGGAGCACCAACGGCGTCTTCGTCAACGGTGTTCGCGTACGGGAGGCATTGATTGAGCTCGAGGCCGTGTTCCGGGTCGGTCAGACGAGCCTGCAAATGACCCGCGCCGACAAGGTCGAGGTGCCGCTCTCGGCGCGGGACCACTTCGGCGAGCTGTACGGCTGGAGCACGGTGATGCGCGAACTGTTCGCCGAGCTCGACCGGGTCGCGGCCCTGCCTTCGAGCATGCTCCCCGTGCTTGTCACCGGCGACACCGGCACCGGCAAGGAGCTGGTCGCGCGCGGGTTGCATGACCGTTCGGCGCGGGCTGGTGGTCCCTTCATCGTGCTCGACTGCACGGCGATCCCTCGGGAGTTGGCGGACGCGATTGTGTTCGGTCATACCCGCGGGGCGTTCTCCGGGGCAGTGTCGGAACGCGCCGGGGTGTTCGAGTTGGCCGACGGCGGCACCCTCTTCATCGACGAGCTCGGGGAGATGCCGCTCGAGCTGCAAGCCAAGCTGTTGCGCGTGCTCGATCGCGGTGAGGTGTGTCGCTTCAATGAGCAGAATCGGACCCGCAAGGTCAATGTGCGGGTGATTAGCGCGACCAACCGCGACCTGCGCGGCATGGTCGCCGAGGGCCGCTTTCGCGAGGACCTGTTCTTTCGCGTCTACGGCAAGCACATCGAGCTGCCGAGCCTGCGCGAGCGCGGCGACGACGTCGTGCTGCTGGCGGACCGGTTTCTCCAGAGCATTTGTGCGGAGCTCGGCGTGACGCGCAAGCGCCTGAGCCCGGCCGCGAGCGCCGCGCTGCTCGCGGCGGCCTGGCCGGGCAACGTCCGGCAACTCCGCAAGGTCATGGAATGCGCCGCGCAGTTGACCGACCAGGACGAGATCGATGTTGGTGACCTCAACCTCGACGCAGCCGGCAGCGCTCGCCGACCGAGCCTACAAAACGACGCCCTGTTCAGCATGCGCTGGGAGGAGGCCCAGACCAACTTTCAGCGCGAGTACATCAAGGCGTTGATGCAGCGGGTCGGAACACGGCGCGGCTGGATCAACCATGCCGCCGCGCTCGCGGGCATGGACCGCAGCGGCCTCGTCCGGGCGCTCAAGCGGCTCGATCTGTACCGTATCGAGGAGCCCTGAGCGGCGGGCTGATCCCGATTGCTTGATCCGTTGGGAGAGCGCTTTCGAATTACCCGTTCTCGAGGTTGCCGCAGTTCTCGAGGCACGCGATGACGCCCTGCGTCTGATTATTTCGTGAATTGGTGTGTTTTTCGGGGCGCGGTGTGCCACCCAATCAGCATTGGTCTTGTGGTGGGTCGAATCTTGGCTATTTTCTGTCTTCCATGTCCGCTCGACCGCAGCAACCATCGTCCGTCGCCACGACCATCAACTTGGTCGACGAACTGCTCGCTGCAGCGACCCGCAGCGACGTCTCGATGCCCGCCATCGGTACGATCTGCCTTGGGCGCTACCTCGGTGTGGATGAAGATGGCACGCCGCAATTGAGTTGCCCGGGGGGAAATGAGGGACCGGTACTTGCCCAGTCACTCGTCCCACTGGACACACTCATGCCGGACCAGACCGTCGCGTGGACCCTGCCGCAGGGGGCCGGGATGCCGCTGATCATCGGGAAAATCTGGACCGGCGCGTCCCCACCGGCCAGCGCATCGCTCCCCACGTTGGTGGAGGTGGATGATGGTGAGGAACTCGTGTTACGCGCCAGTCGTCGCCTGACCCTACGTTGCGGTGAAGCAGCCCTGACCCTTACGGCGGACGGCCAGGTCCTGACCCGTGGGGTCTACATCTCGAGCCACGCCTCCGGGGTTCAGCGGATCCGCGGCGCTGCGGTCCGCATCAACTGACCGGGAGCCACCATGGAGATTGTAAACGGTTCGATGACTACCCTGCACGCTGCGCAGGGGCTGGACACTGCCGGCCGTCCGCGCCTCGTCGTCGTCGCCAAGGCCACCTATACCCTGCCCGAAGGTGACGTCGAGGCCGTTCCGGCAGCAGTTCAGCGTGGTCTCCTCATCAGCGATCTCTTCGAGGGCTCGCCGGGCTCGCCCGCGCGGATCGAGGCCGACATGGTGCCGCGCAAGCTCGCCTGCGACGTGATCGTCGCCGGGACCGCGCACGCTCCTAACGCCCGCCCGGTCCAGTCTTTCATCGCCGAGGTGGCAGTTGGCGGCATGCGCAAGGCAGTGCGCGTCGTCGGCGAACGTCGCTGGCGTCGCGGCATCCTCGGCGACTTCGCGGCGACCCGGGCGGCCGAGGTCGCGGCTGTACCGCTGAGCTACTCCAAAGCTTTCGGGGGTATGTACGATCACACCGCCATCGGCGGTGAAGATCCGCAGATATTTCTCAGGCACCCTGAGAACCTCGTCGGCTGCGGATATTATGACGGTGCCTTTCTGCGCCTCGCCGACGGCAGCCTGCTCCCTCAGTTTGAGGCGCTGGACGATCCCGTGACCGCTCCGCAGCGGCTGCATAAGCCGGCTGGCTTTGGGCCGATCGCCCGCAATTGGACCGCGAGGCGCCAGCACGGCGGCACCTACGACCAGCGCTGGCTGGACACCACGTTCCCGCTGTTGCCCCGGGACTTCGACGACCGCTACTATCAATGCGCTCCGCCCGATCAGCAGATCGCGTTCCCCCGCGGCGGCGAGCAGGTCACGCTCACCAATCTGCGCCCCGGCGGTGGCACCACCAGTTTCCGGTTGCCGACGCTGGAGATGCCGATGGCCGTCATTCCACGCGACCGCCGGCCCGTTCGGCTGTATCCCGTCATCGATACGATTGTCATCGACACCGACGCTGCCACGGTCGATCTCGTCTGGCGCGCCGAGCACCCGCTGCGCCGCGACCTCCATGAGGTCCTCAGCGTGGCCGCGGGCAAGGTGTGTAAACGCTGGTGGGAGAGCCGGGTGTTCGGCGCTGGCGACTGCGGCTGTGCGGGCAAGGAAACGGACGACGACGACCTTATTTCTGTGCACGAGGCGGTGTCCGCATGACAACGATCTCCCTCGGCCTGATCGCCGGCGGCGCTGTATCCAGCCTCGGCCTGACGCTGGCCAGCACCCACGCGGCGGTGCATGCCGGCCTCGCCAACTTCTCCGAGACCTTCTTCCTCGGTCCTGGCCACACGCGCATCGTCGGCGCCCAGATCCCTCCAGGCGCGCTCGACCTTCCTGGTGAAGCGGGGGGGGCGATCGTCGGCGGTGAGACGAAGCTCGATGCCATGCTCGCACGCGCGGTCGCCGAGTGCCTCGCTGCCGCTCCCAATGTCCCGACGCAGCGGATCGCCCTCATCCTCGTCGGGCCCGAGGCCGCGCGCCTTCACGATCCTACCGGGTGGTTCGGTCGCCGCCGCGACGCCTGCGAGGCCGCGCTCGGTCGTCGCTTCGATCCCGACCTCCATGAATTCGCCGAGGGGAGCCCGGGGCTGGCGTCGGCGCTCGGCCTGGCGCAGCAATTGCTCACGCACCAGCCCGACGGGGCCTGCCTGATCGCCGCTGTCGACAGCTTGCTTAATGCGGCCGATATGCGCGTCTTGCTGGACGGCGACCGGGTCCTCACCCGTGATGTCCGCGAGGGGCTGGTCCCTGGCGAGGCTGCGGCCTGCGTGCTCCTCACGCGCAGTCCGGACGCGCCACTTCGCATCCTCGGCGTAGGCCAGGCACATGACCCCGACAATCGAGCCGCGGACCTGCCCGCCCGTGGTGTCGGGCTCGCCCAGGCGGCCCGCGTGGCGTTTCAACAAGCAGCACTCGGCCCCCATGACATTCGTACACGCTACGCCGACGTCACCGGCGAGGCGCACGCCTTCGAGGATGTCGCCTACGCCTGGACCCGCCTGTTGCGCCGGGCGTCCCCCGAGGGCGCCCATTATGAGACCCCCGTGACGAGTACGGGCTATGTCGGTGCCGCGATGGGTCTTCTCCTGCTCGCGCTCACGCTTGCCGAAGCGGGCCATCATGGCCCCAACGACCCGACCCTGATCCTCCTCGGCAGCCATGGCTCCGGGCGCGGCGCCGTCGTTGCATGTACGGGATCTCTGGCCTCGATGCCGCTGCGCCCGGTCAACGACGGCAGAACGCTCCCAACGCTACTCGCCCAGCACGCGGAGGACGCCGCCTTCTATCATACCCAGCACCATTCTTTTGCGCTGCGCTCCAACCATACCCCGCGCTCGCAGCGAGACCTGGTGGAACTGCGCGACGCGCACCTCGCCGGCCTCATCATCGCCGAACGGGAGGGCGCCAGCGCCCCTGGCTGGCGGGCCGCGAGCGACCCGTTACACGAGCTCAGCTTCGGCGCTGTGTTCGTCGCTGCCCACCTTGCCCTGGCCGGCGATGACAGCGTCGCTGACCAGCGCCTCCAGGCCGTCGAGGCTGCGCTTCAGGACCTCGAGCCTGACGAGGAGGCCCCCGACTTCGCCGAGGCCCTCGACGCCGCGCTCGCCCCATTTCCAGGCGAGCGACCCGCGCTCGCCCGCTGCATCGAACGCTGGCGAAGCGCAGGGCTTGCGATTCTGCGCCGCGCCGCCTTCCTGGCCCTGCTTCGTGGCGGACGCGAGCTCGCGCCGATCCTCACCGCGACCCTCGGTGACCCCGACCCGTACACCCGCGCCAGCGCCCTGGGGGCCTGCGGTACGCTCGGTCTGCACGAGCGACGGCCGCAACTCCTCGCCGCGCTGTCTAGGCCAGCGCCTATCGTGCGCCGCTGGGCTGCCTGGTCGCTGGCGCGGCTCGGAGACAGCAGCGGACGCGAGGTCCTCCTGGACTGGCTGCTCGCCAGCGACGGCGATCCATATCCCGCGAGCGCGCTCGCGGCGATCCTCGACGAGGCCGCCTGTACGCGTCAGATCGACCGCATGCTGGTGGACGAGGCCAGCCTGCGCGCGGGCCTCGAGCTCATCCGCTATTCCGGCGCCCTCCGCTGGGCGGACGAACTGTGCACACGCATGTTGGTCCCGGCCTTCGCTCAGCGCGCCGCCGATGTGTTCGCGCACATCACCGGCGCCCCACTGTCCGCGGCCGGCGTGTGGCGGCCTCCGCCGACGTCGGCGCCCGCCGGAGACGACGACCCCGAGGTCGCGGTCGCCGACAAGCAACCGCCGGACGAGGGATTGCCCTGGCCCGACCCCGATGGTGTCGCGCGCTGGTGGGCCCGCGCACGTATGAGCGACCCGCGGCCCCACCTCGCCGGCCAGCCCCTGACGCCCGAATGGGCGCAGGCCGTTCTCACCGACCCGGACCTCAGCCTGCGCCAACACCACCACGCCGCCTGGTATCTGTCGACCCGGCGGCTCGCCCCCGTCTGAGCGCCCATGTCGCACAACGTCTTCGCCAACAGTAATGAGATCTGCGCCAAGAGCTCCAGCGGCAGCTCGACCCTCGCAGCGGACACCTGCTTCAGCCCCGGTGCGCCGCCGCCTGGCGTGCCGATCCTGTATATGAGCACAGGCAAGGCCAGCGACCTCACCAAGGGCTCCAAGACCGTGCTCATCCAGGGCGCCGAGGTGTGCATGCAGGACAAAAGCTACTTCTCGACCAACTACGGCGACGAATCCGCCACCAAGGCGCTCAAGCGCGGCTTTGTGTCCACCGCGGTCCAGGGCAAGTGCTACTTCATCGGCTGGAGCCCGAATGTCTCGGTCCAAGGCAAGGCGGTAACCCGGCACATGGATATGATGACGCATAATCATAGTAATCCGGGTAATACGCCGCCGATGCCGTTTATTTCGAGCCTAGATCCTGACAGTGCTGATAACTGCGAAGGTGACGCGGCGACAGCGGAGAAAGCGTGCGAACCCGCAGAAGGCAAATCCTGGGTGGAGACGCATTGCGACGGTATGATGGAAAAGCCCAATGGCACGGAGGATGAAGCAAACGCGATGACTGAGCTCGCCAATAGGAACGATTGTGCGACGGCGCGGCGATGCTTGCTTGTCCCGTTCTCAGCAGCAAAAGACAAGGACAGAATGAAGAGAACTGGAGACGGTTGCTGCCCAGGACAGACAGGCCATCATGTGCTCCCCGATGCGATGTTTCGCAAGCCTGGCGGGGGAAAAACGGGAACCGCCCGCGATGGCAAGGAGAAGCTATCTGGATGGGGGAATTATACTGAAGGGGGTGCCCCCGTCATGTGCCTTGAGGGCGTGAGTCATCATAATAGTCACGGATCGCACGGTAAGATGCATGAGGCGACAGAGACAGTGTTGACGGTTATTCAAAGTGATGGCGGTAAAAATGGTGATTTTTTGGAAATCGGGGACGTTATTGATGCGCTATCCGCTGCAATCAAGGCTGAGCATGGATGTAATTCAGAGTGCATTAAAGCGCAGTTATGCGGATACTTCAGCACCGCATGCTCCCCCGTACCTGCTCCCCCTGCCGAATGGATCGAATCGAAGGTTGTACCACATTCAGGGAAGCCTGGCGGTAACATCCGCCCGCAACTGAATTCCGGCGGAGCCAAAAACTGATGACGAGCAAACAAAACCTTATTGATCAAGAGCGGTTCGGCCGCTTCATCTCCGGGTTCGCAGTGTTCGATTGCGCGATCGGGTTCGCCGACGAACGCTACGCGTTTCTCCTCGTCGAGTATACGAGTTCGCCGCATCGGGATCCGCTCCCCGCGACACGCCTGCTGTTCTCGCGCCTGGATCGGCCGCTCGAGCGTAGGTTCTACCACTTGACTGCCAGCCATCTCGGGTTCACGCGCATCGCCTACCATGAAGTCGGCGCCCCTGAATTCGTCGCCGTCGACACCGCAGGCGACGTGGTCAGCTACAGTGACGCGACGGACGGCCTCGAGGCCCGGATCCCCTCGGACGTGAGCGAGACCCGCTCCGGTGCCTACGCTGACGTGGTCCGCGCTGGCGCTCATCTCTACGCCGTCGGCGGCCCACGCCGGATTATGCGTCGGGTCGGGACCCGATGGGAGGAGTTCAGCCGCGGGATCCCCGTCACCGACGACATCCTGAACAGCGTTAATGTGCTCCAGTACATCTTTCGCGGGCTCTCAGCCTTCTCCGAGCGCGACATGTACGCCGTCGGCGGGGCCGGCGAGGTCTGGCGCTACGACGGGGCCCGCTGGCACCAGTGTGGTTTCCCCTCCAATGAGCTGCTCTACAACGTCTGCTGCGCGGCCGACGGCAAGGTCTACATCGGCGGCAATCACGGCTCGCTGTGGGTCGGTCGAGGCGACAAATGGAAGCGCCTCGCCGCCGACGACTTCTCCGTCTCCTGGAAGGACCTGGCGTTCTTCGCCGGCAAGCTGTGGCTCGGCTCGGACTACGGCCTGTGGGAGCTCCGGGACGGCGCGATCATCCGCGCCGAGGTCCCCGAAGATGTGCTCGCCTGCTCGGGCGCCCTCGACGTCAACGTCGAGGGTACTGTCCTGCTGACGGCCGGCGGCAACGGGGCGTGCCGCTTCGACGGCCACGCGTGGGAGGTCCTGTTCGACACCCGGGCCTTCGGTGAGTCGTATGGGCGACCGATCGGTCAGAGCGACGAGACGGAAGACGACGACGACGACGACAGCGACGAAGAAGACGACACTGCGGACTGAACGCCAGCGCCCTCCCCCCTTCGCAAAACATGAGGCCCCAATGACACTTCGCGCCAACAACACCGCCCGCTTTCAGCTCGAGATCGACGGGGCCGGCGAGCTCGGGGTCTTGCGCCTCACGGGCCATGAGGGGCTCTCGCAGCTCTACAGCTTCACCGTCGAGGTGGTGGCCCCTGCCGCGCTCTCGGGGCTGTTTCGCCGGGCTGCGCTGCTGCGTATCCTGGGCAGCCATCGCGGCGACGATCGCTTGGTCCACGGCATTGTCCACACTCTCGGGGACCTCGGTCGGACGCGAAACGGCCGGCTCCACCGAATCGAGATCGTGCCCACGGTCGCGCTGCTGCGCCATCGCCAGGACTGCCGCATCTTTCAAGGCAAGACCGTGGAGCAGATCTGCCGCGAGGTCGTCGCCTCCGCCGGCCTGCCCGCAGACGCGCTGCGCTTCGCGCTGCTGCAGGAGCACCCCGCGCGCGAGTATTGCGTGCAATACCGTGAGACCGACTGGGCGTTCATGCGGCGCATCCTGGCCGAGGAGGGCTGCTTCTACTTCTTCGAGCACGGTGAGGGTACTCATACCATGGTCGTGGGCGATCACCCGCTCGTATATCTTAAACTGCCTGGGGGTAGCACTCTGCGGATTGGTGACGGCGCCGGCATGGTGACCGACCGTCCTCAACTCACCGAGTTGCAATTCGAGGAGTCGCTCGGTCCCGGCAAGTTCACCGCGCGCGATTATAATTACCTCGATCCCAGTGACACCCTGGACGCCGCCGTCGGGAGCGCTCCAAAAGACCTCGAGGTATACGATTTTCCGGGGAACTATAGCGCCTCCGGGCACGGCCGCATCGTCGCGCAGACGCGGCTGAATGCGTTGAGAGCTCCGCTGTTGCGTGGCGTGGGCCGCGGCGGTTGCCCGCGCCTCGTGCCTGGCTACACGTTTACGCCGCAGTACAACGCCGCGGAGGGGCAATCCAGCGATCGCAACCTGATGCTCGTCGAGGTCACCCACCGGGGCGAGGAGCCCCAGGCGCTCGGCCAGGACGGCGCGGGTCAGGCTTCCAGCTACGGCAACGACTTCGTGTGCATGCCGGCCGATCTCGCTTATTGCTCGCCGCTCCTCCCCAAGCCGTCGATCCCCGGGCCGCAGACGGCCATCGTCACGGGTCCGGACGGCGAGGAGATCTTTACGGACGAGCATGGCCGCATCAAGGTCCAGTTTCACTGGGACCGCCAGGCGAAGTATGATGATACTAGCTCCTGCTGGGTCCGCGTCAGCCAGTCCTGGGCCGGTCCCGGGTGGGGTTCGCTGTGGATCCCCCGCGTTGGCCACGAGGTCGTGGTCGCCTTTCTGGACGGCGACCCCGACCGACCGCTCGTCATCGGCTCCGTGTACCACGCGACCCACACTCCGCCATATCCTCTCCCCGATCAGCGGACCCGGAGCGGCGTCCGCTCCGAGAGCAGCCCTGGCGGAGGCGGGCACAACGAGATCTCATTTGAGGACCGCAAGGGCAGCGAAGACGTCTATATTCACGCGCAGAAGGACCTCACCGTCGCGGTCGAACACGACACCCATCAGTCCATCGGGAACGATGAGACGCGGGCAGTGAAGCGCGATCGCGCCACCGAGATCGGACACGACAAGTCCACCGTCGTCGGCCGGAACCACAACGAGCAGATCGGTGCGGACATGAGCCAGTCCATCGGCGCCAACGCGACCCAGACGGTCGGCGCCAACCAGACCATCGCGGTCGCCCTGTGCAAGACAGAGGCGATCGGCGTCGCGTCCTCGGAGACCGTAGGTGCCGCGAAGAGCCTCGTGATCGGTGCCATCTACGAGGTCGCTGTCGGCGCTGGCATGAACGAGGTCATCGGCCGCAGCAAGACCCTGAGCATCGGCCAGGACAGCGTCGAGACGATCGGCAAGGACCACCGGATGAAAGTCGGCGCCGAGGTGGAGATCGTGGCCGGCAAGAGCCTCGCGCTGCAGGCCGCGAAAGACATGACCATGGCCGCAGGCGCCGACTGGAAGGTCACTGGGGGCAAGAAAGGGCGGATTCAGGTGGCCGACGAGCTGGTCATCCAGGTCGGCGAGGCGCTCGTGACCCTCAAGAAGAACGGTCAGATCTACATCGCGGGCTCCAAGTTGACGCTCAAGGCCAGCGGGGATGTGATCGTCAAGGGCGGGAAGGTCAAGCTCAATTAAGCGATTGTCTAGCCAAGCCGCAACAGTTCGAGCGCCCGCAGTAAATGTCAACAGCCCCTGGCCTTCGACGATTCGGCGCCCTGACGCCGCTCGATCAAGGCTGACCGTGGGAATCCCGTGGTGGTCTAACGAGGTTAGAAAGTGCTGGGTCAGGGTTCAGCGCACCATATTCAGGGCTGGGGGCCTGGAAGCGGGCTTGGTGATCTTCAACCGTCGAAGGGCGAGGCGAAAGCCCTCATTGGTCATACCAGAGGTGCGGGCGGCCTTGGCCTTGCTCGGGTGAGTGCAGAGCAGATGCTGAAAGTAGAGCTTCTCGAAGCGGGCGACGGCCTCGCTGTGGTCGATGCCAAACAAGGTCTCGAAGCAGGCGAGGCGGCGGAGCATGCCGTGCTCGACGCCCTTGCCGAGGTTTAGGTCGGCGCGGGAGATGGACTCTGCGTCGCTGGCGAAGAAGCCGCGCTCGACCGCATCGCGCAGACCTGCCACGTGGTTCGGCCAGTGATGGGCCCGTAGCGCCGCGAGTGCGTCCTTGCTCAGTCGACGAGTGTTTTTCTCGGCGACGCTGAGGCGGTGTAGAAAGTGCTCGGCGAGCAGCTCGGCATCGGCTTCGCGGGCGTGCAAGGGCGGCAGGGCGAGCGTCGCCCCGGCGATACGAAAGTACAACTCGGGGCGAAACTCGCCCACGGCGACGCGCCCGCGCAGATCGCAGCGGGTCGAGCAGATCAGGCGTACGTCGATCGGGCGCGAGGATTGTTCGCCGAGGCGGGTCACCCCACCTTCTTGCAGCGCACGGTGTAGCTGTAGCTGTAAGGCGGGCGAGAGTGCGTCGACGTCCTTGAGATAGAGGGTGCCGCCGTTGGCGGCCTCGAGGCAGCCGCGCTCGTCGGTGACCGCGTTCGGGAGGGCGCCTCGGGCTTGCCCGAAGAGCAGGCTGGCGGCGAGTTCCGGCTCAGTGTTGGCTGCATTGAAGACGATGAAGGGCTGGCGACCGCGCATCGAGGCGGTGTGGAGCTCGCGGGCGACCATCTCCTTGCCGGTTCCGGGCTCGCCGTGGATCAGCACGCCGAGGCGATCGCCGCGCTCGGTCAGCGACGCGAGGTCGCAGAATAGGTTTCGCATCGCCGGGCTGCGGCCATAGAGTTCGCCGAAGTGGTCCGTCATCGCCAGCGCCACGTCGATGGTCTCGGTGCTGACCAGCTTCAATTCGCTGTCGCCGACCACAAAGCTGTCGCCGGCCGAGAGATATGCCTCGCGGACCCGAACACCGGCGACGAAGACCCCGCTGGCGCTGTCGAGGTCGCGAAGCAGCAGGCTGGAGTCTCGCAGCTCAAGGTCGAAGTGGGCGCCGCTGACCTGGGGGTCGTCGAGTACGATGTCACCGACCTGAGAACGACCGCCGCGCAGGGCAAGAGGCGCGGCGCCGGGCTGGGCCACAAATTCGATGCACTTGCCCGCATCGGGCCCCCGTGAGACGGTCAGCGTGAGCCGGCCGACTCGCCGCACGGAGGGGGAGATTCTGGCCGTTTCAGTCGCGGGCGCGGGGCGAAGGTCCGCGAGGACGTTCTGATAGGTTCCGGTCGACTGTAGATACTGGGGGTGCTGGAGATACGAATTGATATCATTCATGATGTCGCGCCTATTCTCCGGCCTAGCTGCCGGGGTTCTTCACGATTTCGATGTATCGCATCCGAGTCTGCGCGGGTTGCCAAAAGATCTTGGGCTCGACAAGCCGCTGTTGGTATGCGGGGCCGAGGTCGGTGTCGCAGGTGGTGTTGGTATGCCCCAACTGCGGATGGGCCACCTCGACTGGCGATGTTGGGCGAGGGTCTGGATGCAACCGCGTGCCGGTGTCGGTTCCGGGGGCGACTCGGTTTTGGGGCTCGTGATCCTGTAGTGGCGAACTTGAGGAGGATCGATCTCGGGTCGGCAAGATCTATCAGCGGGGGGCTGTATGCCGGCGCCGCTTGCCGACGGGGCTGTTCGACATAGACTGCCGCCTGATCGCGGATCCTTGTCCTCAAGGACAAAAGTTCGACAATTTTCGCGCGTGGCTCGAGTTGGGCCATCGGCTGCGGAAGTTCGCGGCTCTCTGGCGACCCTCGGTCACGTCGCCGGAGCGGCACAATGCCTGAGCCGAGATGAACTCGCACTCCTCGAGCAAATCGTCGGTACCGACAGTTTGCCCACACGGTTCCAGTCGTTCGAACGCCGCCGCGAATTTTCTGGCGCGCATGAGCCTGCGCGCCTCGCGGAGTGCTTCTACACCCGGGTCGTCGTCCGTGGCCTCCGGCTCTGGCTCGGGCGCTGGCGGAGACGGCTGCATCGACTGGGGCCCCGCTGCCTTCACGACGGAACCGCCGGTGTCCGGCAGCCCCACCGCGTGTTGCGCAGCCGATGAGGCATCCCGATCCGTCCGGAGCAGGAGGCCTGCAGACCCCAGGGCCCATAACACGAGCACGAACGCCGCGGCCACGGCCCATGCCCCGATCCATCTTCTGGTCGTTCGGCGGCGGGCCTCGCTTCGCAGGCGGATGCGAATCATGACGTCCACTTCATGAGGCGGACGTTCCTCCTTCACATAGCCGGAGAGCAACTGCGCCGCTTCACGCTCGATGTCGTTCATGGCGTCAGTTCCTTGGCTGTGCGCGTGTGCTGGACGAAGGCCTGGAACTTCCGACGAGCAGCAGCCTCGCGCGTATAGAGCGTGTTGATGTTCAAATTGAGCAGACGGGCGACCTCGACTCCCGGTAACCCTTCCACGCAACACAGCAAGAAGACCTCTCGTGCGTCGTCGGGTAGCTGGTCGATGAACAGCTGGACCAGCTGGGTCGCCTCGGAGCGCTTCAGGTGCTCGTCCATCTCGTCCCCGGCGGAGTGCCCCGAGGCCTCTCGCCGAAAGAGGGTCATGCGGCGTTGGCGGCGCCCCTCCGTGCGGAAGAACTGACGAATATGCCCATCCGCGACGGTGTAGAGCCACCCCTTGAGCGAACCCTGCTCTTGATACGTCGGTAGCCGACGCAACACGGTCACGAAGATCTCCTGCAATACGTCGGGGATGCTGCCAAGCGGTATCCCGCGGGCCCGTGCCACTCTCCAGACAAACCCAGCATGGGTGCGATAAATTTTATCGACCTCGGAGGCGGTCGAATCGGGTGATTGAAACATCGATGTCGTGCCCTGTACTGCCGCGGAGATGCATAATCATCGACTCCTGTTATTGAGTAAAGTCACAAAATTTTCGCTTACCGGGAGTAAAGGAAGTCGTGTGGAGAGACATTGACCACGGGGCATGCAATTTCTCGGGCTCATGACGATGCCGGCATTGATCAGCGTATATCCGTATTTACCGGAGCCGGTCATCGGGGTCGAATCCAATTTGCCCGGAGTTACGTGTGACATTCCCAGGATCTTTCGGGACACTTTGCGCGGGAGCCGTCGTCAGCGGGCTTATCTCTACGCCAATACGCGGATCGTCGTAGAGCGGCTCCCGGACCGCAGCTGGAGCTTCGGGGTGTTTCTGCGGTTCAAGAGCGTGGTGCAGGTGATGGCGTGGCGCCTCAGGGCCGCGACCTGCGAGCGAGCAGCGCGTCGCACGGCGTTGAAGTTGGAATTTATCACGGAATCTCTGCGAGAAGACCCATTTTTGGCTCGTCGTCAACCATCCGCGATCGAACCACCGCTTGCTGCGGCGATCCGCGACACGGCGCCTGTCGTTCAGCGCCCCTCCAGGTCTGGGCCTTACTCGCTTGCGGAAGACCCAGGCGCAGCCCCAATCGCGGGCAGCGCCGATGAATCACCCGCGACTGCGGGCAACCGCAAGACAACGGCCCTCGTGCCGAAGACTGTCGCCGGGGAACGTCGCGCAGCGCCGCATCATCGGCGAATACCCATCGGAATGCGTATGCGATGGGCCGGACGAACAGGATACGGCGTGCTGCCGGATACGGCCTTTGGTGGGGGCCAATTGACCTTGGGGCTGGTGGCAGGGCGTGCCAGCGTCGAGCTCGGCGGAACGTTCAGCGGCGGGCGACCGCTGGTCATCCCCGAGGCCGAGACACGTCGAGCGTACCACACGAGCCTGCAATTGCATGGTTGTGGGGAGATTGCGAGCGGTACGGTCAGTGTCCGTTTGTGCCTCGGGCTCGAGGGGGGTGTGATCCTCACGAAGACCGCGAACTCGGCGGTGCGGCCATGGACATTGCACATTACGGGATCGCAGTCGGTGACCTGGTGGTGGCATCCTCATGTGGGGTTGAACGCCGCTATTGCGGCCGGCCCCGCGCTCGTGCGCTCTGTTTTCTATCTCGGCCCGGGACCCGGAGCTGACGCTCCTATCCAGCGCAGCGTACCGGCGCTCCTCGTCAGTGGATCGCTCGGACTCGAGTTTCGGTTCCCGGCGTTGCGTGACGGGGAGGAGCAGAGGCCATGAGCTCAGGCCTGCGAGCCGTACCGCTCGGGATGGGCGCGAGCCTCTGCGGCTGCATCCTTTATATTCCGCTCGGCGACCTTCCTGCGGAAGAGACGACGGGGGGCTCCGGGGCGCTCTGGACGACCGGTTTGACTGAGCCGCCGATTACCTCCGGCCAGAGCGATGGCGGCGGCGTCACAGGGGAGAATGGCCAGACCGGGACCAGCGGTGACGAGAGTTCGACTGGCGCCGCGCCCGTGACTGGGACGACCACGACCACGGCGACGACCGTGTCTGCGAGCACCGGCGAGTCGCTCGAGCCGCCCGCGATCGTCGAGGTCGACTTGACGCCGAACCTCATTCAGAGCAACGGGCCGGTCGCCGTCGACGTTTCGGCCGTGCATGCCGACGGCGTGACCATGGTGCTCGACAGTGGCGAACAAAGCGAGTTGTCGCAAGTAGCGCCGGGGGTGTTCAAGGGCTCATTCGATGTGCTCACCGGGTTCCTCAACGGCGTTCATGTCGCGCTTCTCACCCCGTGGCGCGACGCGGTGATCGGCGAGGTGGTCGCGGCGCCCTATTCAACAGCCCTGCCCGCGCCTGGTAGCCAGGTGTTCTGGGAGACCTCCGACGAGCTCGGTCCTGGACAGATCGTGGCTCTCGGCGTGCTGCCCGACGGCCAGGTCGTCGAGTTCGGTACTCATTTTCCCAATGGATTACCTCGCTGCTACCTTCGGCGGCGCGACAAGAAGGGGGTGGTCAACGCGACCGAGTTCGTCCTGAAAGACGGCGACTGCACCGCGGTAGACCTGCAGGTCGATGATCAGGGCGCGCTGCTCTTGCTCGCCAATCGCAAGGGGGGGGACGGGCTGCGCTGGTGGTACGGGCGGAGCGATGCGTGGGGGCTCGGCGTGAAACCCCTCGATACCGGGGAAAAGGGGGAGACCGCCGTGGCGCTCGCGTATCACCCCTCGGGCATGGTCGCGGTCTGCGGCTATGCGTCCACGCCGGCGATGGATATCGATGTGACGGTGAAGCTCTTCGAGGCGAACCTCGACGTTCCCTCACCGCTCGCGTTCGATTATCAGCCGGAGGCCAAGCCGGCCCATGGCTTCGACGAGGAGCCGCAGGATTGTGTATTTACGGGCGATACACTCGCGCTCGTCGGCGCGGTCGCCGGCCTACATGGGTCCGAGCAGGTCAAACGTGACCGTGCCTTCATTCTCCGGGTGGACAGCCGGGGCAAGAGCGCGGCGTGGGCGGTCCGCGTACCGGACGTCAAGACCCAGAGCGGCGCGCAGGCCGTTGCCGTCGACGACGCGGGTCGTCTGGTCGTCGCCGGGTACGGCTGCGATGACGTTTGCTTGCCGGAGGGCGACCTGCGGATCTACGACGCCGAAAATATCCTCAAGTGGCAGGTGTCGCTCGGGGCCTTCCAGAGCAAGGACGGCGGTACCAGGGATCTTGCGTGGAGCCCCGCCGGATTTGCCGTCGTGGCGACTGGCGGCCTGAAAGGGGCGGAGTCGTTGTTCTTGGTGCGGGCCTTCGGGGAGTCCCAAGTCGTGCCGCTGTGGACCTTCACCCACAAGGATATCGAGGCTCTCGATATGGCCCTCGCACTGGCGGTCGGCCGCTATGGCGAGGTCTACGCTGGAGGTATCGGCGACGACGGCTACCCCGCGTTCGCATGCATCGGCGGGTAGCCTCCAGATTTGGCGTCGCATCTGGTCTTGGTATGATCCAACTGTGGAAGGGGGACGCAGGCTGGTATTGCGGACCCGCGGGGTGAAGTTGTAGACAATGGCATGAATGCTGCGCGTCGGCTCAAGTTGCTCGTTGCCCTCGCGGCGTCGGGCCTGGTCACGACGGTGGTGCTGTTGGGGCTTGCCCTGCGCCCGCGTGAGGGTCCGGTCTGTTCAGCCGATGAATGTGGTCCGCCGCCGGTGCCGATTCCGGGGGCGATCCGGTTCGGCTCGCAGGCTCCCGTGGTGACGATCTTGCTGTGGATCGATCTGGAATCGGCGGCGAGCCGGCAAATTTATCAGCAGGTGACGCGGGCGGTCGCTGCGAGTCGGCGGGACATCACGACCGAGCTGCGCCTGCTCCACCTGCCTGCGACGGCGTGTCAGGGATCGGACCCGTCGCTCGGCTGCCTCGGTGCGCGCCTCGTCGAGTGCGCCGAAGCCAGCATGCCGGGCGCAGGTGTGCAGGTGGCCGGTGTCCTGCTGGATCTGCAGTGGCGGCGGCCTGGCGAGCGGAGGACGGAGGCGGCGGAGGCGGCGGTGGCCGGCCTCGGGCTGGATGCCGAGGCGCTGCTGGCCTGCGCCGCGAACTCGCCGGCGGCGGACGCGACCTTGCGGGTCCATGCCGAGCTGGCCGCGCGATACGGGCTTGCGGCGGCGCCGGGCGGTCTCGTGGTCGAGACCGCGGATCCCCGGCGTAGCTCAGGGTTCGGCGCGTGGCTGACCGAGAGCTCGTTGCGCGCGATCATCCACTGTCTCGCGCAGCGGCGCTGCGAGGAGGTCGCATGAACCCGCTGTCTCTGGCCCTGCCCGTCGTGACTCGCTGGTCGTTGTTTGGCGTCGGCTTGCTCGCGCCGCTGGCCGTGGGGGTTTTGTTGCGCACACTCTTTGCGCCCGAGGTCGCTCGCCGTGAGACGCCCGTGGTGGCCGAAGCTGCGCGGCCCTGCGATGCGACGCGTCTGGGGGATAGCGAGTGCCCGCTGCAGCGCCACTGTGTGGCGGGTCGCTGCGAGCCGCTGCGCTTCCCCGCGCGTGCAGGCGTGGGGGCTGCCTGCGCGGGGGAGCTGTGTGCGCCGGGCCTCGAGTGCTTCGTCAATGTTTGTACTGCGCCGGACGATCTACCGCTGGCGCCGCCGCTGTGCCGATCTGCCGGGGTACGAGCGGCGATCGACGCGCTGCGGCGCAAGTGCGAGGCCAAGCAGGGCGACGCGCGTATGTCGCTGGACCGCTGCGAGGTCGAGACGTGGAAGAATATCAGCACCAATGACCCGACTTTTGTCGAGCAGCTCGGTCGGCTGCCGGGTCTGTTCACAGTGCACTTTCCGGCTGATAAGCCCGATGCGGCGGGTCGCTGGGTGACACCGAAGCTGCGGGCAGATTATCGAAGTCAGCTATCGGAGCACCTCCCCGTGCTGCGATCGGCCCGGCAGATCCTGGTCGTCGGGCGGGCGAGCGTGGACGGAGGATCCGAGCGTAATAAGGAGCTCTCGGAGCGGCGAAGCGAGCTGGTCGCGTCGTTGCTGACCGAACTGCTCGGGTCTGCCGGTCCGCCGATTCGCCGCTGGTCGCTGGCGAGCGAGTATGTGCTGGCCCCCGAGCGCTTCAAGCTCGACGTGCGCGAGACCCCGGTGACCTGGTTGTCCGAACAAACCGGGTGGCTGACGGGTGCGCTCGCCAGCGACCTCAAGCTGCTCCCACCCTCGGAGTGGCAGGGGCTGCTCCACGTCATCAATCGAGTCGTTCTGGTCGTGCCGCTGTATTGCGATGGCACGGAATTTCACCCGGCCCCGGCGTTCCAGGGCTTCGAGGAGGTCCTGCAGTGATCCGTCTGATGTTCCAGCGCCCCGAGCTTGCGCCTGCCCTGAGTGTGTTCACCGAGGACGTCGTCGTCGTCGGCCGTGGCGGGGCCGCGGGGGCGGCCCCGGACTGGGTGTTGCCCTTCGCCGATGTCTCGCGTCTGCAGTGCCGATTCACGATGGGTGGCGATACGGTGTTTGTCGAGGGGCTCAGCGAGCGTAACGCGACCTTCGTCAACAATCGGAAGATCTCGGCGATCACGCGGATGCATCCGGGCGATGTCGTTCGCTTCGGCGCGTGCGTCATTCGCTTCGTCGGCACCACGCCCGAGGGGGACGTGGCGGCCAAGCCTGAGCCGGTCCAGGCGCCGGTGCCGGTGCCTGCACGGGTGGTGCCGCGTCCGGCACCCATGCCGACGCCCGCGGCGCCGAGGGTCGAGGTGGGGCCCGCAGGCGCGGAAGAACCTGTCTCAGAGGACATGTCACCGATCCGCGAGCAGGCGCAGCGCTGGGAGCTCCACGGCCAGGTGCCGGAGCTGTTGCTGCGGGGGGACGCGCTCCGGCGCGGCCTCGTGTGGTTGCGGCGAGGCGCGGCGCTGCCGGCGGGTGGGGCGGTGGTGCGACGCTTCGTAGAGGCCAGCGCGCGGCGGCGGCGGCAGCGGAGGGTCGGTGGGGCCCAGGCCTGCGGGCTGGTGCTGGCGACGCTGCTGGGCGGGCATGCCACCGCAAGCTGGATCTACCCGGAGCTGGTGGGACCTGATCTGGAGCCGCCGCCAGCACTCGGCTCCGTCTGTGACCCGGGTGTGCTGGCGCGGGCGGATCAGATCGTCGCGGCAGCCGGGCAGGAGGTCGATGGCGCGAGCGCGCTGCTCGGCCTCGGATATGCGCTGCAGGTCGCCGAGGTCGGCGGCTGCCGGGTCCTGTCGAAGGCCGAGCCCGCGCTGCGTCTGCGGCTCGCCGGGCAACGCGCGCGGGTCCTGGGCCAGGTCGAGGGGCCTGTGCAGGCGCTCGTGCTGCGTCCGGACGGGCGCCTGGCCGCGGTCGCGGACGCCCAGGGCGGCCTGTCGATCGTGGACATGCATGGGCAGATGCCGAAGATGCTTCCCGCGGATGCGAGCGGTCCGGTGGCGCAGATGGCCTGGAGCGCGGATCGACGGTGGCTGGCGACCGGCGGCAGCGACTCCGAGGTGCTGCTCTGGGACGTCGACCTGGAGCGCATCAGTCGGCATCGGGCGCTCGATCTCGATGGGGAGGCGACGGCGCTGGCCTTCAGCCCCGACGGAGCGGTTCTGGCCACTGGCGAGAAGGGGGGCGCGCTGCGGTTGTGGGACATCGGCGGCGAGGCGAGCGGGCGAAAGCTCGATGAGAAGAAGGGGCTCCCCGGGGCGCCGTCTCAGCTCGTCTTCGATGCGGCCGGGATGCGCCTATACGGGCTCGTGGGTAGCCGTGTATGGGTCTGGTCGCTGACGTCGACTGGCGAGGGGCGGCGGTTCGCGAGTTCCGTGCAGCTCGAGTCGGAGCTGAGTGTGACGGCGATGGCGGTCGACCTGGGCGGTCACCGGATCGTCACAGGCGACATGGTGGGCCAGGTGTTGCTGTGGAAGCAGGCCGGAGGGCGCTGGAAGGAGCGGCAGCTGGCCATGCATGATGAGGCGGTCGTACAGGTGCAGATCGTGCCCGAGCGGGACGTGGTGATCTCAACGGCCGCCGACCGCAGCATCAAGCTGGTCGAGCTGTCCACGCGGGGCAAGAAGGGCGGGATGCCGTTTCCGCAGGCGATGGTCGCGAGCGAGGCTGCCCTGCATATCGTCATCGACGCGGCCGGACGTCGGATGTTGACGGTCGGTGCCAGTGAGCCGCCCGAGCTGTGGGACCTCGCGGCGCGACGCCTCGAGCCGCTGGCCCGGCTGAGCGAGCAGCGGGCGCCGGTGAGGACAGTGGCGCTGGCAGAGACCCAGGCGCTGGTGGTGACCGGCGATGAGGTGGGCACGCTGCGCGCGTGGGACCTGATGGTCGACGGCGGTAGCGCAGGAGCCCATGTGATCGGCGATCATAAAACGGCGATCGAGGCGGTGGGGCTCAGTCGCTCGGGGTCGACACTGGCGAGCGCCGGCCGCGATGGGCAGCTGCGGGTGTGGAAGATCGACGAGCACGGAACCCCCGAACGCCTCGCCGTTCGGTCACCGGGGTCGCCGCTCCAGGAGCTGACGCTCAGCCAGGATGGGCGCTGGATCGCCGGCGCCGCCAAGAACCTCATTTATGTGTGGGACACGCGGTCCCAAGACGGTGAGGCTCATATCGCGCTCGCGGCGCACGAGCAAGATATCGCTTACCTCGCCTTCAGCACCGGTGACGAACGGCTGGTGACCGTGGACCGAGATGGTGTGGTGCTGACCTGGCAGATGGTGGCGGGGGGGCCCGTGGGTGAGCCATCGCGGCGGGTCGAGCTCGGCTCGGATGTCGCCGCGCTGGTCGTATCACGCGAGCGGGTGGCGGTCGGCACGCTCGGTGTCGGCCAGAAGGGCCGCGTGCACGCCTGGGCCCTCGCGGACACGGTGGAGCAGCCCCCTTCGGTGTGGGAGCACTCGGATTCGGTGAGCGCGCTGGTCATGAGCGAGGATGGGACGCAGCTCGCGTCAGGCAGCCAGGACGGGAGCGTGACCGTCGGTGAATGGCGTAATGGTCGCTTCGAGCGGACCGGCAATGGCTATAATCTCGGCGTGCGGATCGAGGCGCTGGCGATGATCGCGGGGCCAGACGGGGCGCTGGCGATCGGCGGGGTCTCTGGTGAGGTCGCGGTCCGCGAGCTGTCTCGCGCTGGCGAGCCGCGCCGCTTCAAGGCGCATGAGGGGCCGGTTCGTGGGCTCACATTTGTCGGCACCGAGCACGAGTTGTTGACGGCGGGGCAAGATGGGGCGTTGAAATGGTGGCACCTCGAAGGCGATGGGGAGCCGCGGGAGATGGCGCTGACCGGGCATACGGGGGCGATCCGCGAGCTGCTCGTCGATGCCGGCGGCCAGATCGCGGTGTCGATGGGGGTGGATCAGACCTTGCGGGTGTGGCCGTTGACGACCCAGGGGCTGTTGCAGCTGGCCTGCGGGGCGGCTGGCCGTAACCTCACGGGCGACGAGCGGGAGCGATTGTTGGTGGACCCGGCGCCGCTGTGCGGTCTGCAGGAGTGAACCCGTCAGTCGCGGCAGTCGACCGCGTCGGGGTCACAGATGAAGCGGACGTGGATATGGCGGGTGTGACGGTCGGCGTGTAGGACGCGGGCGGTGCTGGTCCCGATGGTGGGGATCAGCCGTTGCACCTCGTCCTCGGTCACGCCAGCGGCGCGCGCCGCCGCGCGCAGGTGGTCGTGCAGCCGACGGTCGAGGAAGATCTGCTTGATCGCCTTGGTTTGGCGCAGGGCCGAGATCAGCAGCCAGGTGGCGCTCCAGTCGATCTCCGCGAGCTCCGGGCGACACCAGCGGGTGCCACACCGCGCGCAGCGGTCCTCCTCGCGATAGTATCCGTCCCGGTGCGGCAACCAGATGTCGACGTCATGACCTGTCTTGTGAGACAGATGTTTGCCGAACGAGCCGCCGTCCTCGCGGCTCAGGTCGCCGATGACGATCTGGCCGCGATAGCGCAGCCGAGTGCGCAGGTTCGAGAGCGCGGCGAGCAGGTGACCGGCGGTGGAGCCGGTTGCATAGGCGTTCATGGCGCAGCGCAGGTTGTAGTCGCTGGAGGCCGGGATCGGTACGCCGGGGGTCGGGTCAATCGGCGGCTGATTGACCGCTGTCGTGAAGGATTTGGTGTCGCCCAGGTCGATCGCCTCCCAGCTGATCCACTCGTCCGGCTGCAGCTGCTCACCACGCGCGGGGTTACTGGCCCGCAGGTATGGCACGGTCACGCCATAGTAGCCGGCGAGGTTCTCCCAGGTGTCGCTGGATTCGACGATGTGGTGCTGCCGTGTCCGTCGCGGCGGCGCCACGGAGCTCCTGATCGTCAGCGTGGTGCCGGGTGTGAGGCTGGCGCCGGGATCGAGGAGCGGGTTCCAGCGCTCGATGTGGCGGACGTCGACCAGGTAGTAGTGGGCGATGCTGGCGAGGGTCTCGCCGGGGATCACATGGTGCTTCACGTCGGCGAGCGGCGGCTGTGGGGGGGGCTCCGGTGGAGGGGGGGGTAGTGGAGGGTGCTCTTCTTCCAGGGGCTCCGTGGGCGGCTGTGGCCATACGCTCCATGCCAGCGGGGCGGCCAGGACGACGCCCAGGAGCGTGCCCAGCGACCACCAGCGCCGACCCTGACGGCGACGGCGGCGTAGCGCGGCCTCGTCGAGCCAGGTGCGGGTCAAGGTTGCGAGTGGGTGGGCGACGGCATGAGCGGCGGCGCGGGTCAGCAGGTCCGCTGTCGGTAGGCGTCGCTTCGGTCGTCCGAGCGCGTGCCAGCTGCTGGCGCCGGCGTCGAGCGTGCGGGTCAGCAGCGCCTCGGGGGTGTCCTCGGCGAGGCCTGATGTATGGCGCAGCCGGTCGGCCACGAGCGCGACGTCGACCTGGTGACGGGTGAGTACGACTTGAAGGACGAAGCCGCCGATACCGATGCGATCACCCTCGACCAGGCGTGTGGGTTCGGTGCAGCGGACGTGATTGATGGTGGTGCCGAAGCGAGAGCCGCGGTCGCGCAGCACGGGGGCGCCGCGGACGACGATGAGGCGGCAGTGCTGGGGTGCGACGCAGGGGTCGTCGAGCACGAGGTCGTTGTCGGCGGCGCGGCCGATCTTGAACTCGGGTCGGTCGAGCGACAGCATCCGGCTGGTCCCGTCCGGGGCCAGGACCCGCAGAGTGTGTGAGCCGCGATCGAAGCTCTCGCCCCAGTGAGTCATGGCAGCCTCTCAGCGGGTCGCCAGGAGCGCGACCATAAACAGGATCAGTATGATGAATACGATGCAGGCGGCGATGAGCTGGCGCTCGAGCGTCCAGGGCCGTGCGATCCAGCGCCGCCAGGCCGGCTGGGGTGTCGCAGCGGCAGTGGGGGGCATGCGTGTGATGATGATGGTCGCGTCCGGGTGGGTGTGCTCGGAGGTCGTCTCCGACGGGAGGGCGACCGCGGAGACGTGGTCGAGTAGGATCTCACGGTTCATTCCATCGAGGATCATCGTCACGTCGTGACCTCCGGCCGAGGGCGACGGCATTGCCGGGAGCACGACGGTTTCGCTTGGAGTTGCGAGCTTCTCGCGGGTGCGTTCGCGGGTGCTGGTCGCCTTCGCCAAACCTTGCAGCTTGCTGCGGTCGAAGGTCATGGTCTGCAGGTCGTCGTCTGGGTTCGCGGCGGGCACGGCGGGGCGGTGGAGCGGGGTCAGCAGCGCGGTGATGCCGGCC
>ERZ795056.1424-NODE-1424-length-28215-cov-8.545241_pt1 | contig 28215 bp, 24 predicted proteins | sample MGYA00375140_ERZ795056 | MGnify/ENA primary metagenome ERZ795056 (study PRJEB30185, sample SAMN05720227) | activated sludge metagenome | isolation source: Anaerobic digester | place: USA | collected 2015-03-09 ... | reverse complement strand
GGCTGTGCCACGACAAAATAAAGTGAGACTGAACTGGAAGGCTGAAAATCAGGAAATCCTTGACCATTTTGTGATTGAAAGAAGTACCGATGGTGTTGATTTCAATTCGATCGGGTTTGTTTCGTCTGGATCTGATCATCAAACCGGTCAGTTTTCGTTTCCTCTCACCGGAAATGGCGGCGACGGAACTGAATACTTCCGTCTTCTTGAGGTTTTTAAAGATTCATCATTTTCATATAGTTCCGTACTCAAAGTGGCAACCAGCCAGGAAAATGAATCGATCAGTCTTTACCCGAATCCAGTGCGGGACAAACTGAATGTGACCCTTCCGGAATCAAGCCGGCCGGAGAAGATCCTGATTTATGACCACTCAGGGCAATTACTCAAGGAGGTCAGGACAAACGGAACCAATATTATGGAAATCAATGTCGAAGACTTGCCAGCCGGTATGTATTGGCTGGAAACCAGTGATCAATCTACCATAAACCGGATTCGGTTTACCCGGTTGTAGAGCTGCTGTATCGTTTCATTCCGTTTATGTTCTATTCATTTAAAGGTTTTATTCCGGTTGTACATCCTGGTTCCTTTGTGCACCCTCAGGCAACGGTGACAGGGAATGTCATCATTGGAAAGGACGTATACATTGGTCCCGGGGCCGCACTTCGGGGCGACTGGGGTGGAATTGTGATTAAGGATGGCTGCAACATTCAGGAAAACTGCACGGTTCATATGTTTCCGGGGATCACTGTGGTTCTTGAAGAAGGTGCCCACGTCGGGCATGGAGCCATCATTCACGGTGCACACATAGGGAAGAATGTGCTGATCGGAATGAACGCTGTAATTATGGACGATGCTGATATTGGGGATGAAAGTATCATTGGTGCTCTCAGCTTTGTGAAAGCCAATGAAAAAGTGGCTCCCCGAAGCCTGATGGCAGGTAACCCAGCGAAACTGATCAAAGAAGTAACAGACGAAATGCTTTCCTGGAAAACGAAAGGAACCCGATTGTATCAACAATTGCCCACAGAATGTTTTGATAGCCTCCATGCTGTTGAACCTCTAACTTCAATACCAGCCAACCGGCCACAGCAGGAAAAATTGTTTGAAACCTGGGCCAAGATCAAAGGCTAAAACATTTTTCTCATGGACAGTTCCTGCAAACTCAGTAAGGGTTCAGGTGAATTCGGAACCGCCAAAAAAATATCCGGAACAGCTCTTTGAAAAAATGAATTAATAGGGCACCTTTGCAGCCCTTTAAACAGAGAGGTGTCCGAGTGGTTGAAGGAGCACGCCTGGAAAGTGTGTATACCTCTAAAGGGTATCGAGGGTTCGAATCCCTTCCTCTCTGCAAATCCTGCTTATGGCAGGATTTTTTATTTAATTACTTTCCGCTCACAGTCCGAAGGCAATTCAAAATCCAGATCCGGTCTTTCAGCAACAAATTCAAATCTGGTAAACTCTATCCGGATCTTTGTTTCATTCAACTTTCCTTCTTCTTTCACACTGCTCGCCACTTCTTTTTGAAATGCAACAGGAAATCCTGACACAGGCTTAAAGTTTGTATTTTTAAGACTTACAGTAGCCTCGTTGTTTGATAATGCAGCGTTGGCATCAAGCAGATTGTATTTCTGTAAAATCCGAGCCCTAAACAATGCGTCCCCCTGATTGCCCGCTAAGAAACTGGTATCCCCGCTGATGCGCTTTTGTCCTGCTGCCAGACTATCCCAGAATACTTTACCCATCAGAAAATGTTGAAGTTGTGAAAGCTTCATTGGAACCGGAAGGAAAGCACCCAGCCCATCTACTCCTCCCACATAACAGGTATTGTGAAACTTATCAAGGAGCCTTGCTGAATCAGTATCAATTTTGCCACGTGCTATTTCCAAAAGGCCCATCGCGTTGGCTGAAAACCAGATGCACTTGTCTCTTTCTGCCCGTATTGTGAGATTTACCGAAAAGGAATTGCCCTGCATTGTGAGATTCACTTTTGCTTTTGCTATCCAGTAATTCTGTGGCCAGGCAACAAATTCAGATAGAATAGCAGGAGGCAGTTCTTTTTTAACTGTAGCATCATCGGCAGGTTTCGCTTCTTTCTTTTTTCCACATGAAAACGCCACTGCAATAAGCAGCAACCATATCATCCCCGAAATTCTCATTCGTCTTTAGTTAAGCTTTCGTTCTTTGAGTTTCTTTCCCAGCTCCTGGCTGACTTCCCCGCCAAAATCATTTGCTTTCTTCCAGGCTTTGACCGCTTCTTCAATACGACCTGCTTTAAACAAAGCATCTCCATAATGTTCCCAGATAACTCCTGATTCAGAGGTTTTCACAGCTTTCTCAAGGATGGACAGTGCTTCCTGGTAATTGCCCATCTGGTACAAAACCCATCCATGAGTATCCTGAAACGTTGGATCACCAGGAAACAGCCTTACCAGTTTTCCACTCATTTTAGATGCCTTACTGAGCATCGTTTTTTCAAGCGACAGGAAATAGCTGTAATTATTCAACACATGGCTGCTGTTCGAATCAAGGCGAAGCGCTTCGTCAAATGCCTCCCAGGCTTTGTCTTTTTCCTTCATATTGAAATACGCATCGCCCAATTGTGAACAGATTTCAAACTGCATTTCGTTGTTATCCAGCGAAATCCGCCTTGCCTGTTCCAGTGATTCAATGGCATTCGCGTATTGTTTCTTCATCATATTTCCCAGTCCATTGTAGAAAGGAAATGAAGGTGTATTCGGGAACAATATTTTCGCTTCACCTGTATGAATTATAAGGGAATCTATCTCATTCAGTGTAAGGTCGATAAGGACGGTTTGTTCCCACAATCCAAAATTGTTTTTATCAAAGGATTTGGCTTTCAGGAACATTTCCCTCGCTCCTCTTTTTTCACCCACACGGTTAAGAATATCTCCCCGAATGATATAAGAGCGGGCATCAGTGGGATGAACTTTCAAAATCAAATCACAGAGTGCGATCGCCTTTTTCTTTTCATCTTCCGAATCCATTCCTCTGAGATAGCCGGACACAATATCTATTTTAGCACCTATAGGAAGATCCGGGCTTGAAAATGCTCTGATCATTTCCTCTTCCGCTTTATCTTCCTTCCGCTCGTTCATATAAATATCAGCCAGCATAAGATGTGAAGTAGGATTGGAAGGAAACTTCTCTCCCATCTGCAACAGTATTTTTTTTCCTTCTTCAAACTGATTGTGCGTAATAAGCAACTGGGCCAGAGAGAAATACGATTCAGGCTCCTCAGGAAGAGTCGCAATCCAACGGCGGCCATCATCTATGGCATCCGAGACTTTATCCTGTTGAACGAGTAAACGCTGACGCAATTGAAACAACTCGTTTGATGGTCCAAGAAATTGTTCGGCTTTACCCAGTTCTTTGACTGCGTCCTTAAATTTACTGTTTTTGATCAGGACCTGTGCAACGGAAAGACGAAACTGCTGTTGGTCAGGAAAATGGTCTACCAGATAACGGTATGATTTAACCGCACCTTTCCAGTCCTTATTTTCCTCCTGAAGCTGGGCGTATTGCAACCAGTAGTAGTAGACTCCTTTGTCATTCCGGGTGGCTTCTTTTGCATTTTTTAACGCATCGGAAATTTTATTTTGCCGAATCTGAATACTGGCCAGTTTATAATAAGCTGCTGCATTTCCAGCATCAATCCGAAGCACCTTCTCGTAAAGTCGGGTGGCTTCTTCCAGATTCTCAAGTATTTCGGCTTTGGCCGCATCATAAAAAACGGCCTGGACATCCAGTTTTTGACCGGCAATCGGCACTGATTCTCTTGGCTGACTCAGGCAGGGACCGGCTGTTTGAAACAACCAAAAAATGAGCCCTGCCAGAAAAGTCCGGATTCCGGTTCTGTTCATGCGTTCAAATATGGAAGTAAGATTCTCATTTTCCCAGAAAAAATAATCAGGCGGGTGTTTCTGTGGATGCAATTTAACCTTTAACGGTACCTTCCGTGGCAAATTGGATATTCCGTTTCAATCCTTCATATCCCGTCCTTTTTACAGCAGATTTAGAAAAGAGTTCATCAAAAACATCTTTGGTTAGTTCTTTCCAATCATGTACCGACATGTTTGCCAGATCCGGATGAGGCAGAAACGCCGGTTCTGCATGAGTCAATGAGAATTTCTTATTCCAGGGACAAACGTCCTGGCACACGTCGCATCCAAAAATCCAGTCATCCATTTTTCCTGCAAATTCAGACGGAATGGAAGATTTCAATTCAATGGTGATATAGGAAATGCAGCGGCTGGCATCAAGCTGGTAAGGAGCAATAATGGCCTCAGTCGGGCAGGCATCGATGCAACGGGTACACGTTCCGCAATGATCGGTAACCGGTGCATCCGGAGACAACTCTATATCCAGCAGCATCTCACACAGAAAGAAAAAAGAACCTTGCTTCGGATGGATGATATTGGTGTGCTTTGCCAACCATCCGGTTCCGTTGCGGACAGCCCAGGCTTTTTCCAGCACAGGAGCAGAATCCACAAAAACACGCCCGTTCACGTCTCCCGTTTCAGTGCGAAATTCCTTCAGTAATAGCTTTAACTTCTTCTTCAAAACATTGTGGTAATCAGATCCATATGCATATGTACTTACTTTAAGATCGCCAGGTAAAAACAGCCGTTTCTCCGGAAAATAAGGAAATACCAGGGTAACAACCGACTTGCAGTTCTCCACAAGCAAACGCGGATCAAGACGCATATCGAAGTGGTTTTCCATGTAGGCCATTTCACCATGTTTGGATGTCGACAACCAGGATTCCAGCCTTGGTGCTTCATCCTCGAGAAATCCAGCTCTGGCAATCCTGCAAGAAGTGAATCCCAGGTTCATAGCCAAGCTTTTTAACAGTCCGGCCCGTTTATCCGCAATAAATTCCGATTGAATCACCTGGCAGATTGCCTCATTTCCAGTTTTTAGTACGAGGGAAAAATTTATCTTTGCAGCCCTTTTTTTGAAAAGGCTATTTCTACGGACAAATATGCATTCGAATTACCAAACCATAAAAGTCGACTTCCATAAACACATCGCCACCATCCGACTCAACCGCCCGGAAATATTCAATGCCATCAATGGAGTGATGGCAAAAGAACTTAAGCAGGCTTTTGATCGACTTTCGGATGACGACAATGTTAAGTGCATCATTCTCACAGGTGAAGGAAAAGCATTTTGTTCCGGCCAAGACCTCAATGAGTTTAAAGACATGAGCGAATTGTCGATTCAGGAAGTGCTTCAATCAAGGTACAACCCATTGGTGATGAGCATGCACAACTGCCCTAAAATCATCATTGGTAAAATCAACGGAATTGCGACCGGAGCCGGACTTTCGCTCGCTTTAAGTTGTGATTTCACAGTTGCCATTGAATCGGCTGTATTTTCAGTTTCGTTTGTCAATATTGGACTCGTGCCAGATTGTGGTGCCTCATATTATCTGCCCCGTTTGGTTGGTAGAGCGAAAGCGTTTGAGCTCACAACTCTTGGCTATTCCTTTTCCGCAAAAGACGCCCACAACATTGGGATGATCAACATGATGGTGGAGCATGAAAATATCCTTCACCGCAAAACCGAAGAACTGGCGGAACGATATGCACATGGACCAACGAAAGCCTTGGGCATGATCAAGCAATTGCTGAACCGGTCATTTGGGCATAGCCTGGATAAAATGCTGGAAAAAGAAGCCAGCTACCAGGAAAGAGCTGGGGCAACCGAAGATTTTCAGGAAGGAATCAAAGCGTTCCGCGAAAAAAGACAGCCTGTTTTCACAGGCTCTTAGCCCCTGGGAAACAACAACGAACTGTCGCCATAACTAAGGAACCGATAATTCTTTCTTAAGGCTTCATTGTACATTTCCTTCCAGTCCGGACCGATAAATGCGGAAATCAGGACAAGGAGTGTGGATTTTGGTTGGTGGAAATTCGTCACCAATCCATTCACGACCCGGAACGTATAACCCGGCATAATGTAGAGTCTGGTAAAAAAGCGAATCTCATTTTTTTTGTTTGTTTCCAGCCAATTTAACAATCCTGACCAAACTTCATGGGGAGTGAATTTTCGGTAAGACCATTGATATGGATCTTTTGTCTCCAGTAATTGAGGAAGACTTCCATTTGCAAGTAATTCCGTACCCAGCCAGAAAAGGGACTCCAACGACCGGATCGAAGTTGTTCCGACTGTTATAACAGGTCCTTCATTTTGAAGAAAATCAAGGATGGCTTGTTTTGAAATAACCACTTCTTCCGGATGCATTTCATGTTCAGCTACCTTTTCAGATTTCATAGGTCGAAAAGTACCGAGTCCGACATGCAAGGTGAGCCAGGTGGTGCTGAGTCCTTTATCGGCAAGCGATTTCAGGACTCGGTCTGTGAAATGCAATCCGGCAGTCGGTGCGGCAATGGCACCGTCTTCTTTGGCGTAGACCGTCTGGTAATTTGTTTTATCTGTTTCATCCGCCTCTCTGTTGAGATAAGGAGGGATGGGCATTTCACCGAAGTGGGCCAGAACTTCGGCAAACGATAGATTCTGAGGATTCCAGCGGATCGAAACCTGATCTTCATCACGGCTTCTCCAGCTGGCTTGCAAAACCAGTTCCGTTCCGTTTTCATAATGTCGGATGTAGAGGATTTCATCGGGTTTCCATTTCTTTTTGTTGCCAATGATGCACTGACAATTCATCACCACTCCATCTTCTGATTTTTCAAGATGATGGGCGACAATCAGAATTTCAATCCATGATCCGGTTTCCCGCTGAAAATGGAGTCTGGCCGGAATCACTTTTGTGTTGTTGAAAACCATAAGAGATTTCTCCGGGAGGAAATCTGGAATTTCTCTGAAGCCTGCATGTGTTATCTGACCATTCCGGAAGACAAGAAGTTTCGATAAATCCCTCTCTTCCAAAGGATAAAGTGCGATGGATTCTTCCGGAAGCGGATAATCAAATTCTGTTGTCTGGAGTGTGTGAAGAAAGTCCGGCAAGTCCTGATCCGACATTTTCAAAATAATTATGCTTGGTTTGAGTTTGCAAACCTCAACAATTGACAGGAAACAACATATTTGAATCCGAAAACTATTTTATGCCTCCAATTCATTCATCCTGCCGTTTGTTGATTTCTCTGTTGGTTTTCTTCACGGTAGCCTGTGATTCAGGAAAATCACCTTCCGGAGAATCCGACAACACAGATCTTCTGAGTCAGCGTGCAGCTTTTTCCATTTTGCCGGTTATGGGAGCTCGTCCTTTGGGTGATTCCATTGAATTTGATGTTGAGAAAGTCGACACCGCTATCGTTTTTGATTCTGTGATTGCCTGGGTAGATGGAAAACGGATTGGCGAAATGCCGGACACAAAGCACCTGTTTATCTGGGAATCAAACAAATCTGCTCCTGGTACACACATTTTCAGAATTACGGGGTACAAAAAGGGTCAGGAAGAATCATCATCCTCTCAGACTTTTTACATATGCTCTCCAAAAAAGCCAGAAGTATACCGGTTCGAAATCGTGAAAACTTTGCCGCACAATCCGGAATCCTTTGTCCAGGGTCTCGAGTGGTTGAATGGAAAATTATATGAAGGAACTGGCCTGAATGGAAAATCTTCAGTGATGAATGTGGATCCGCAAACTGGACAAAGTCTGGTTCAGCAGAAGCTTGACCAGACTTATTTCGGAGAGGGAATCACAATACTGGATAACAAACTGTATCAGTTGACATGGCAAAACCGAAAGGGATTTGTCTACTCTTTACCAGACTTGAAACTGCTGAAAGAATTCGGCTACACAACCGATGGCTGGGGACTCACTCATTTTGATGGAAAACTCGCTATGACGGACGGTTCCAATCAGGTCTATTTTCTCGATCCGGTTACATTTCAAAGGACTGGTCGCCTGGAAGTGTGGGATAATCACAATGCAGTTGGTGAATTGAATGAACTGGAATATGTCAACGGTTCCATTTTTGCCAATAAGTACCAGACCGACACCATCGTGGAGATTGATCCGAAATCCGGCATTGTGAAAGCATATATTGACCTTACAGGTTTGCTGAAGGACAGCGATAGGCTTGGAAATGAGGATGTTTTAAATGGAATTGCGTACCATCCTCAGGAAAAACTATATTATGTAACAGGGAAAAACTGGCCCAAAATGTTTGCCATCCGTTTGATTCCGGTGGCGAAATCCGGGATTTAATTTGCTGCGAATCTGAATTATCTGCCGCTCTTTGATTTTTGAATACCATTCATCATATTTGTGATTCTACAAAATCCCAGAAGCGAACTGCAACCAACCCCATTTTGTATGGTACAAAATTCTGCAAAACGACTCTCCACCTACATAATCTTTGGATTGATACTTTGTTTTTTTTCATCCTGTGAGGAAATAAAAACAGAGCCTGATCCAACCCCGACAGATACTACTTCAAAGAAAACCGGCTGGAAAGGATCCGATGATCCCAACACCATTCCCGAAAATCTGACCAATCCATTTGAAACCAATGTTTCCGACCTTCCTGGCTCGGTTGACCTGAGCCAATACTTACCTCCTATTGGAGATCAGGGCCAGTATGGTACCTGTGTTGCCTGGGCCACTGCGTATAATTGCAAAACAGCCATGGAGGCCATCAAGTTTGAACTTACTCCAACTCAACTGACAAGTTCCGGCTATCAGATGAGCGCAAAATATCTTTTTACGGCTTTGGCAGATGACAAGAAAGGAACTGATTGCAATGGTTCTGATTTCACACCGGCATTGGATGTGATGCTGAACAAAGGCGTTGCCACCAAAGCAGTTGTCCCTTACATCAATATGGGAAATTGTGCCAGCAATCTGGTAGAGTCTAGTTGGAACGAGGATGCAGCGAAGCATAAAATCAAATACTACCGCAGAATTGACGACAATGTAACCACTGTTAAACAGGCACTTGCAGGAAAAATGCCAGTGATCATGGGTGCGAAACTGGATGATTCATTTATGTCATGGAATTCAAACACCGTATACCAGAACGCCACATCTACAGCACAGGTGGGAATTCATGCATACCATGCATTGTGTATTGTGGGTTACGACAACAACAAAGGACCAAGAGGCGCATTCAAAGTGGTGAATTCATGGAGTGACCAATGGGGATCAGATGGTTTTATCTGGGTAGATTACAATTTCATGTTCAATGGATTTGCATTCAACAAAAATTTCTTTGTCGCAGTAAATGATGATCAGCGACCAAATCCAGGAACCGATCCGGATCCTGTTACTTCGGGAGTGGAAATTGCCCCCTGGGTCGATGCTGATTACCCTTTGCCAGATTCAGGTGATACCTGGAGAAGTATGGAATTTGATATTTTCAACATTGGCACCCAGACAGCACCTGCTTCACAGGATTGGGGATATGCTTATATCTATTACAATGCCTTTGACGCCAACGATTACGGCATCGTATTTTATGATCGCCTTAAAAATCAGGGTGCCTATAAAAGTGTTTCATTTGGCAAAACCGATGAACAAACCAATTCATATGGCTTCACGATTAACGTCAACATTCCTTCCGGGAAAACAATATCTTCTGAGTTGTTTACTGGGAATGGCCTCATCCGCTCATACATCATGCCAACTAACCTGACTGGTTTTTACTACTTAGTCCTGGCAGGCGACATTACAGATAAATTCGTGGAATCAGATGAAAACAACAACCTGTTTTACACCACTGACCAGGAACCAAAGCTTTTTGAAAACGGAATGGGTGAGCGCATCAATATGATGGGGGACAATTTCCGGAACGTGTTCACCAAGTCGCAGATGCAGACAAACGGTGCCAAACGATATCAGACTTCTGTTACTCCGAAACACCGAAACGCGTACACACCGGATGAAATCATTGGTTTCCTGAAGAAAGAAGCCCGGAACGGTAATCTGGCTAGAAAAATCTCCACCGCCCGCCAGAACGGACCTCAGCCAGGAAAGATTCAATCGAAATAGAAGCAGACACCTTGAAAATTCAACTCATTGCGTGGCTGTTTGTTCTCACAGGTTTTGCTTCCTGTGCGAACAACCCGGCTCATGTTCAGGATAAGCCTGCCGAAGAAAAATTATTCTACTCCGGAAAAACCTTTGATAACCAGGATCTTTCTGTTCTGGGGAGAAAGAAAAACGAACTTTCACCTAAGGTGATCGAATTTGACCAATGCACATTTACCGGTACTGTCCGTTTTGGCACACTGGAAGAAGTCTACCAGTCCCTTCCGGTTACCCTGCTTTTCAAAAATTGTAGTTTTGAAGGTGACGTTCAGGGTGATATGATGCAGTTCCTGGGAGAACTCAGTTTCAATAAATGCCGGTTTAAGAAAGTTTTCTCCGCCCGAAATTCCGTTTTTCATGCTCCTGCCGGATTTCGGGATTGTGGTTTTGATGGCGATGTCCAGTTTCAGAATGCCGTTTTCCTGAAAGAATCGACCTGGCAGGGCAGCCACTTTTATGGCATATCGTTTTTTCAGTCGGTTCGCTTTTTCGAGAAGGCACAATTCAGCAATGCCTTTTTTCACGCCAATGCCGATTTTACTCTATGCCGGTTTTCTGAAGGTGCCGCATTTGATTTTGTAAAATCCGAGGGAAACCTCGACCTGAGCGAAAGCCGTCTGGAAGGACTTATGACGTTCCGGAAAGCTGAACTATTCAAACGAACTTCTCTCAATGGACTTCGTTCTTTCGGACAGATCCGATTTCAATTCACCCGGTTTGAAGACAGCCTCACATCGAAAGGAGCTCGTTTTTTTGCTGAAAAACCGGAAATCATTACCCCTCAGGGAAGGATTACTCCTACCCTTTCCTACTGATTTTTCAACCAGGCGGCCAACCGGATCAATGCCAGACATTCCTGTGCAAATTCGTCCGGATTCGCTAATGCCTCTTTCTGAAAATGACTCCATTGGAGTTCTTTCCAAAATCCCGAAAGTTTTTCATCCAGCAACAAAAAGGTTTCTTTCATCAGATTCTGGCCATCCGGTGAAGAGAGGTATTGTCCGTAGGGAAGGCCAAATCCTAGTTTCCGGCGATTCACAAAATCCTTTCCTGCCCATTTTTCCACTTCCGACCTGAGCATCCATTTTCTCCCCTTTGCCAACCGGTTTTCCGGAGATATACCATCTGCAAATCCTGTTACAGCCGGATGCAAAAACGGAAATCTGCCCTCCACTCCAAATGCCATTGTTGCCTGATCGGTCAAGGTGAGAATGTCCTGTACCAGATAATGCTTCTGATCCCATAAAAGTGCTTTCGCTAATACCGACTCATCGGCTGGGTTGGCAGGCAATGGCAACTGAACCGGGTTCTGCAAGACGGAACCCAGCCGGCTTGCCACTGATGCATCCCAGATATCTGCTAAAGAACCACCGTCTGGCATTTCCATCCATTTCATTTTACCGACACGAAGTGCCTGCATCATTTTCTCCCGCAAAAGGCCCGGCACAAAACGTTGATAATGATTCCACTGATGAAAAAACCAGTGTCTGCGATAACCGGCAAACCACTCATCTGCACCAGCACCTGAAAGCAGAACCCGTATGCCTGCATTCCGGGCAGCCTCTGCAATTTTCTTTGTGAGAAACATAGCTGAATCGGCAATCAAGGCCTCATGACCTGATGATCGATCAGAAAGAGTGCTCATTTCAGTCCAATCCACATCAACCCAACAAACCTGTATACCCAACGATTTTTCCAGAAACTCCACCGCTTTCTCATCTGCGGAAAGGCTTGTCTCAAACCGATACCGGATAGAAAATGGAACCAGGTCAATTTTATGATCAAGGCACCATTTTAAGATCAGACTGGAATCAATTCCTCCACTGAGCATGAGGCCAATTTTCTCTTTGACAGGAATCACGTCCTTGAATGCCTTGTGGATGGCTTCAGAAAGTGAATTTGCTTTATCTGTTGATTCAAAAGCAACCTGATAATGCAATGGCTTACTTTCCCAATACTCAATGGCTTCACCCGGCAAAACCTGCTTCAGACCCAGCCATGGACTTTTATTCTGCGGAACAAATTTGTATTTGAGATAATATCCGATGGAAGTGAAATCCGGAACCGGAGTAAAAATTCCGGATGCAAATAATCCAGCCGGTTCTGACGAGAATACCAGAAAATGGCGGTTCCTGGCGTAATACAAAGGCTTTATGCCATATCCATCACGGTGAATAATGAGAAGTTGCTTATCAGAATCCCAGTACACAAATGCATACATACCAACAAGTTTGCGCAAGCCTTTCCGTCCATATTGCCGCAGCCAGACCAGCAATGTTTCGGTATCGCTTTCGGTTTCGAATGTATGGCCCTGTGATTCTAGTTCCGTGCGAAGAGTCTGGTGATTGAAAATCTGTCCGTTGAACACAATTCCGGATGCACCATCGGCAGAAACGAATGGTTGTGCAGCTTTTTCTTTGATCTCGGAAATTGCCAGCAACTGGTGACCCAGCCAGATTTTTTCTTCGCCCCAATCCAGAAAAACCTTGCCGGAACCATCGGGTCCCCGGTGGCTCTGGACTGCCATCATTCGCTCCAAAGCCTGTTTATCGGGCAGGAATTCACTGGATTTTGCTATGATGACGCTGATTCCACACATCGTTTTTGAGAATGAGTTTCGGGATTCACATTAGAGACATTAATTTCACGGCTCTAAATCCGGAAAGTACGACCTTTGGCCTTCATTTCCGGTTCAAACATACCAAACCCGGATAACGGGTATTCAATTTTTTTAATGAGCAAATCTTTTTCTCTGGTAACGACGGTCTTCAACGAGATCAAACGATTGGATCAGACCATCGCAGACATAGAAAATCAGACGGTTAAGCCAACAGAAATTCTGATTGCTGATGCAGGTTCCCGTGATGGTACATTGGAAAGGTTGCAGCAATGGAAAGAACAAAGCAGCATTGACATTGTGGTTTTTGTGCTGCAAGGATGCAACATTGCGGAAGGCAGAAATGAAGCCATTCGCCGGGCAAATAATGAGCTCATCGTTTCTACGGACTTTGGCTGCAGGTACAAACCTCAATGGCTGGAAAGTCTGATAAAACCATTCGACGATCCGGAAATTCAGATTGTAGGTGGCGCTTTCAGCATCATTCATGAAGAAGTTAAGACGATTGCAGCCAAAGCAGACTATGTTTTGCAAAACGGCTATCCCGTGGTGATGGACCAGTATTTCTCTGCTTCCAGTCGCTCCATTGCCTATTATCGTTCTGTCTGGGAACAGGTAGGCGGATATCTTGAATGGCTTACACTTGCAGCCGATGACACCATTTTCTGGCGTATGGTCAAGGCAAAGAAAATCAGGTATTATCTGGTTGATGAGCCAAATGTTTTCTGGCTTCGGCACAAGACCTTTATCCAGTTTGCCAAAGAAGCCTTTCGTTACGGACTTGGAGACGGAGAAAGCATGATCAATTTTGGTAATATGCGGTCGCATATTCTGGAGACATTCGTACGGTATGCTTTCTTTTTCTTTCTACTGATTTCTCCACTAATCCTGGTGTCCGGAATGTGGATATGGACTTTGATTTTGATACCGCTGAGCTTTGGTCTGAGATCATACCGCAACGCATACCGGAACTGGAAGCATCTCAACCGTTTTGGTCTGGGTGTCCTTTTTGCCTCGTTCCGGCTAGTCGAATTGTCCAGATGGTATTACCTGAAAGGCTATTTCAAAGGTTGGCTCACCCCCACTCCTGCCCAGCGTGAAGGCCGTGAAAAACTCACCGGTATCGCCTGATGCGGATCATCATTTACAATTCCAGTTCGTTCGGTGGTTGCTATGACTATGGCAAAGCATTATTGAATGCTTACCGGCAACACCCGGAAGTGGAACAGGTTTCGTGGTGGGTTCCGGAGAACGCAGAAATTCACAAGGATGATTCCGTCCGTCTTTTGTTTCTTACAGATAAACCAAAGTGGCAATCACGGATTCTGAAGCAATGGCATTTCCTTCTGAGAACACTTTTAAACCCGCTCCTGTTGTTGCAGCGGCTTACAGTTCAGCCACCTTCAGTGGTGATTTTCAACGATTTTGAACAACTTTCAGCCGGACTTTGGGTGCCCTTATTCCGATGGATTCTGGGCAAAAAGCACCGGTTTGTCATTGTTCTTCATGATCCGGACCGGGATGCATATCCGCCCAGTTTGCGGTTTACAAACTGGTCCATGAAAACCATGATGGGTTTGATGGATGTGGCGGTTTTCCACGACTTTCTTCCTGACAAAATCTACTACCAGAATCTCAATGAGTGCACGTTTCTCGATTTGCCTCACGGTTTTTATGCCATGCCCGAACCTGATCCGGAATTACTGACGCAACTGATGAAACTGGAATCGCCGGATCGGATCATTCTCACGATTCCAGGAAATATCAGGGAGGAGAAAAATTATGATCTGGCGATTGAAGCTCTTTCCCGATTACCGGGCCACGTTCTGATCATTGCCGGATCTGCTTCCAATGCACGGGTTGATATTCAACAATATAAAAATCTGGCAACCCAGCTGGGTGTTTCCGAAAGGGTGATCTGGATTGAGAAATTTCTCACGGAAGCCGAACTTTCAGCCGTGATCGAAGTTTGTGATGTAGTGGTTTTGAATTATGCCATTTCATTCACCTCCCAAAGTGGCATTCTCAATGTGGTGGCCCCCTTTCGCAAAGAACTGATCGTTTCAGACGGACCAAGCAGTCTTGCATCGGTCCTGAAAAAATTCAAAGTTGGAGAACTTGTAGAACCCGGATCCGTCGATTCTCTGGTGGAAGGATTGAAAAGGCTTTCTACAGAAGAAGCCGAAGTACGAAACAACTGGGAAGATTACCTTGCGTATGCATCCTGGGAGAATCATGTGAGCAAAGCAATTGATTGTTATTCAAAACTCAAACCAATGGCCTGATGATACCGATCATTTTCATCCACAACCAGAACAGCAGTTACCTGCCCCTTTCTTTATGGCAGGCTAGGAAATCGAATCCGGAAACAGAGGTCATCCTAATCGGTGACTCCGGAAACGCCCATTTCAACTATCTGGTGAATCATGTAGATAAAAGTCAGTATTCGAAAAGGGCAGATGAATTCGCAAAGAAATTTGTTAACTTCAGTACCAATTCGCACGAATTTGAATTAATCTGTCTTCAGCGGTGGTTTATTCTGGAAGAATTCATGCGGCAGAATAATCTGGAGAAATGCCTGTATCTGGATTCTGACATCTTGCTTTTCGGAAATGTGAAATCAGAAATTCACCGGTTCCGCTTTTTTGGGATGACGATTGCCGGAATTTCTGGTCACAGCAACTACATCAATGACATTGAGGTATTGGCTGAATTCTGCCAGTTTATTGAAAATGCCTATGGAACGAATGAAGCCATTGCTGTTCTGGAAGAAAAATACAGAGTTTTCCGGGAAACACATGAAGCTGGTGGCATTTCGGATATGACGTTTTTTGTGGAATTCAAAGAAGAATTCCCGGACCACATAATCGATATCGGAATTCCGATTCAGGGAAAAATGTATGACATCTCCATGAACTACATTGAGTACATGAACAACAGCCTGGGAATCAAAATTATCCACCCTGCGAAAAATGGTGAAGTATATTTACGCCATGCCAAGCACCCGGTTATCAACATGCAAACCCTTCATTTTCAGGGAGACACCAAGGTGCACATGAAAAGACACCTCTTTAATTACTCCTTCGCTCTGGATGTGATCTACAATGCAAACAAGCTCTTTATCATGTACCAGAAGGTCTGGAAAAAAACCCTTGGGCGGTATTTCGGTTAAACGAGGATTTCGAGCTTTTTAAAGCTCTTGAAAACCACCAGTTCCAGAAAACCTGTTTTCTCATCGATGGAGAAATCGCGAACCTTCTTTCCGTCCCGTAAAACGGATTTCGGACTGAAAGGCAGCCCAATGATCCGGATGTGGTAGGTATCGTAACTTGGTGTAAACAACCCCTGCCAGCTTTGTTCGATCACCATGTTGGTTTCAGTACCGTTGACCATAAATTTCTTTTCGGTATAAATATCCTGTTCGTAGGCAAATGTATCGCCATGGTCCTCATAGATAAAGCTGTTTACGAGGTAGTCAGAATAATAAATTGACAGATTCAGGTGGTCGGAATCGCGTTCACCGGTGTGCTGCATAACGGCATATTCCGGAATTACAGAACCAGCTCTGATGAACAAAGGCATTGTTTCCAGTGTCACATCCAACCATAAATCTTCATTTCCACCTTTGAAAATCTCGTTGGTCCAGTAGTAATACCAATCGCCTCTCGGGAGATACAACCACCGGCCTTTCGCTCCTGGTTCAAAAATCGGACAGATCAGGATTTTATCCCCAAACGTAAATTCATCCTGCCGGAACCAGTTGTTGAATTGTTCCTGCTCCACCATCACAATCGGGCGAAGAATCGGAAAACCATATTTATGATTTTCCCAGAATGCAGAATAGATATAAGGCAGCAACTTGTACCGGAGTTCAATGTATGTCCGACAAATACTCTCATACGGCTCTCCAAAAGACCAGGGCTCTCTTTCGGCTGTGTCGCCTGCAGAGTGTGCCCGCATGAAAGGCGAAAAGACCCCAAGCTGAATCCACCGGGTAAACAATTCTCCGTCCGGTTCCTGAGTAAATCCTCCGATGTCGGATCCCACAAATGAAAAACCGCTCATGCTCATACGCTGGCAAATAACGGATGCCAGATGTAAGTGATCCCAGCTGGCCACATTGTCACCGGTCCATGCGGCCGCATATCGCTGTCCACCGGAATACGTTGATCGTGTGATGGTGAACGGCCGTTTGTTTTTCTGCAACTTCCGCAATCCTTCGTACGCACTGCGCACCATCTGCATACCATACACATTATGTGCTTTGCGATGCGATCCCCGGTGTCCGTCGTAATTGTGGCGAACATCCAATGGAAACGTACCGGTACCAAAAACGGATGGTTCGTTCATATCCGACCAAACTCCGGCCACCCCTACATCCAACAGACTTTTATGTAGTCCACCCCACCATTCTCTCACTTCCGGATTGGTAAAGTCTGGAAACTGACATCGTCCTGGCCAGACGGGACCTTCCATAAAATAGTCGTCCCCTCTTCTGCAGAAGTAGTTTTTCGCCTTCCCTTCTTTGAAAACCGGATAGTCGGCATCGATTTTAATTCCGGGATCAATGATGACAACCGTCTTAAAACCCTTTGCTTCGAGTTCGGAAATCATTTTCGCCGGATCCGGGAAATAATCTTTGTTCCAGGTGAAGCATCGGTATCCGTCCATATAATCAATATCCAGATAGATGGCATCGCATGGTATTTTCTTTTCCCTGAACGTTTTGGCCAGATCCATCACCTTCTTTTCGGGATAGTAACTCCAGCGGCACTGATGGTATCCCAAAGCCCACATTGGAGGCATGGCATGGGTTCCGGTAAGGTTTGCATACCGCTTAATCACATCCATCATGTGAGGTCCGTGAATGTAGTAATAATTCATCTCGCCGCCGTCCGCTGAAAACCGAAGCGAATCCGGACTTACGGCACCAAAATCAAAACTTGAGCGATAAGTATTGTCAAAGAAGATCCCGTAGGCATTGCCTTTGCACAGGCCAATATAGAAAGGGATGTTTCGGTAAAGTGGATCAGTATTTCGCTCATATGCATAGGCATCGGTGCTCCAGAACTGAAACTGCCGGCCCCTCAGATTGAGATCAGAAGCTTTGTCGCCCATGCCATAAAAATTCTCTCCGTCCTGAATCTTCTTGGTACAATGTACATTGTATCCTCCGAATTCATGGTTCTCTTCCCAGAATGCACCACCAGCATCTTCGCAGGTAAGAAGTCCTGCCTTGTCAAAAAACGAAAGCCGGGCACCTTCTTTTAAGATCTCCAGTTTCACAACTTCTGTCGAAAGCAGGTAACGGTCTTCCTTCTCAATAAATTCAATTGAAGGTTCCTGAAACGGATATGGCTGAATGGCATAACTGAAATCAGGAAGGAATGCTGAATGCGGCGCATAACGGATCCGGATGATTTCCGGACTAAGTACAGATACCGCCATGGCCGCATTTATATCTTTAAAAATGAACTGATTGCCTTCTCTTTTGAAGGATTTGAGCAGGCCGATATTCTGAGATGAATGCGAGGCTTTGCTTTGGGCAATAAAGGTTTCGATCATGAAGAATCTGCCTGAGGGCAATTCGGATTAAAACCGCAAGAAACAAGGAATTGTTTATTCTGACAGTTTGAATTAGGCCTGAATCCTACAAATATTAATGAGGACGAAACTTTTAACCGGAAGTGGATGAATTCCCTTTTTCTGCCCGAAAAAAACGATGCATTGGTTCTTCAATGAATCGCCAGACAAAAACCGATAGAATCACCATAGCCGGGAAAAGGAAAAGGGTGTTATCACTTATCCGTGACAAAAGAGAGTAGAAAACTCCCAGATGCAGCAAGTACAAGGCGTAGGAACTTTTGCCCAGAACCTGGCCAGCATTCGAAGACAGCCAACGAACCAATACATTTTCTTCCGTGATCAAACCCCAGATCAGAGGAGCGAATCCAATAGCTGGCAGCAGAAAATTATGAATCCACAATCCTTGAGGATTCAGCAACCCAAACTCAAGGTCTCCTTTCAACCAGGCCAGCAAACCAACGCAGGCAACAATCCCACCGATTCCGGAGAAAGTAAACCGAAATCCTCTTTTTTTCGAAAATGCACCTCCGGATTTCCGGAACTGAATGGCCAGAGCCATTCCAATGAAAAACTCAAGAGAACGCCCAAAAAACGTGTATCGAAGCATAAAGGATGTGTTCTCAAAAAAGCCATGGAAAGGAAACCATGTAAAAAAACGGACAATACACAATCCGAATGCAATTATCAGAAACGGAAGACCAATCCACCAGAAGCGATTCTTCCGGACCAGAAAAAATATAACAGGTGCCAGCAGATAAAACAATTCTTCTACTGACAAAGACCAACTCTGAGACATTCCCTGAAGATAATAAACCTCTGAAAATCCCCTGAGCAAGGATACACTTAAAAGATAAATCCTGGGTTCTTCTTCCGGAAAAGCAGAAGAATAGAAAAACCGGATTAGAAAAGTGAGAGTAGCGAGGATAAAGAATAAAGGATAAATCCGGGCAAACCGGTTTTTTAGATATATCCCAAATGAGAACTTAGAACCTGGCCCAGAATCGTAATACCGGTGTGTAATCAGAAAGCCTGAAAGTACAAAAAACAAACTCACTCCGATGTAGAACTCCGCTACACATTTTTGGAGAAATTCCGGATACAGAGGATTTGATCTTTCATAGTGAAACAACAAAACCAGGACAGCCGCAACAAACCGCAAACCGGTAAGGGCCGGGAAAAACCTGGGTTGTTCCGAATTGGTCATAATCTCTGGGTATGGCTGGTGATGAAAGAACTCAATTTCTGAAAGAGGGATTATTCATCCTGGATGTGTCAACCGCTTCAGGTAACCGGAGTAATCGGGAAGTCTTATTTCATATTCATCCTGCAAGTGAAGGCTTAACAGTATAAACTCGGCCGAAGCTCTGCCACAAGCAAAGGGAATATTCCAGGTTACTTCCAGACGAGGCAACGCTTTCGTATCAGTGTTGTGGGGCTGTGCCTCCATCGGATCCCAGAAAAAAAACATCATATCGATTTTTCCTTCCGCAATCATACTCCCGATCTGCTGATCTCCACTCAATTGACCGCTCAGGAGCTTTTTCACCGGCATATCCCATGCATCTTTCAAGAGAATTCCCTTTGTGCCGGTTGCAAACAGTTCATGTCGGAAAAGCGTAACCTGGTTGTAAGTGGCCCATTCCACCATTTCCTTTTTCTTATTGCCGTGCGCAACCCAGGGAATTCGTTTTCGGTCTCCTATCATCCGGTTCGACTTCGTCATTTTTCGAATTTGCATGAAGCCAAATCTAATCGGAAGTCACCAATTTACCGGGGAAAGATTGCTTTTACCAGAATCGGATTCACAACGGACGGCACCCTGAATTCCCGTGAATGAAATCTGCCTGAAAAGGATGGATAAGATTAGAATTTGATCGAGCCAAGAATTTGCTCAGACAAACCCTGATAAACCGGGCGTTCTGCTTCAGCACAAATGAAACTGAAGATGAGCATGTTCTTTTTGTGGATGGCGTACCGAACATTATTGTATTTGCGGATCGGAGGCTTTCCTTTTTCCTTTACTTCCGACACAAATTCGAACGCCCAGAACTGGTGTCCTTTGATTTTCACCTGCTTGTCCTGGATAAAATCAACACTTGTAAAAAGTTGGCGAATGTTGGCTTTTTGAAACTCTGCCATAAGTTTCAGGTCTTTGTCCTGCCATGGATTCTTGGAAGAATTACCAACAGAAACCGAGAAATCAGCTGTTCCCGAAGGACTTGAATACATAACCAGCGGTTTACGGGAAGCAATGATCTTATCCGCAATCTGGTCATCATTAAGTTTTTGAAATGTCTCCGGCACTTTGACATTGAGCATTTCGGCAACTTTTACCGATACCAGCTTACCAGTGTCTTTTTGCTGCCAGGATGCACAGAGAAGGATAAAAAGAATAAAGAATCCGTTTCGAAACGGAAAAGAACCAGATGTTTGTCGGATCATCGTTTTGCAAGAAGCTTATTTAGCGCCTGCAAATAAACATCAGCAATTACATTTCCCATAATCCCACCGTCTTCCAGAACTTTAATGGAAATACCTTTGACAAAATCGTATTCCACTCCATATGCTTCCTTAAAATGAGCGGTTTTGATTTCAGAAGGTGTCAGCGTTATACTTCTCTCAGGGCGGGCCTGTCCTGTTTTATCGTAAATTTCCATTTTCATCATAACAGTTGGAATGAATCCCTGCTTGTCATGCGTTTCGGCAAAGGTCCAGAAACAACCAATATCAATGGCTTCATCAAAAATGGAATCTACGGCTACTTTCTGTGGATTTTCTGTAGGCAGGTCATGAATCATATTCCGCTTGCCCCGGCTGTTCCCTCCGGCATCTCCGTATCCTGCCATTGAATACAAACTCTGTTTCAGAAAGATAGCCAAAGAATCGGAAGTCATTTCACGGATTGAGTCACCAGTTGTTGGAGGTAACTGGTCTTTCAGCTTACGCTTTTTGTGGTACACGATGAAATCCGAATTGGAACCGAAGAACAAGGGCAGGTTTGCGATATCGGCGATGGGTGTACCTTTAGCCGGACTGGCAAAAATCTGTATTCGTGCGATTCCGATTCGTTTGTCCGATTTCTTGACGGTTTCCTCTTGTGCGAGCACTAACCCTGAAAATGAAAGCACAAAAGCGACGACCAAGGATAAACTAATCTGGAATTTCATTTTATGAACGTTCGAAAGGTTCATGCAAATAAGGCCAAAGGTTCGGTTTTTCGCAAACCTCAGGATTAAAATTTATTAGAGATTTCTAATTTGGCTGGATAAAATTTGATTTTAAGGTTCATCCGGCCAAAGGAATGGGAAAACATCAGGACTATGTCTGATGAAATTCAGCTGGTATTTTTTTTCAAACACTGGTACACAGTCCGCAGTTTGGTCTCATATTTGAAGTCGCAATCCTGAACAACGCAACCAGATGAACGGAGAAATAATCAACCGGGTGGCCGAAAGCAGCCTGGTACAGCTTGACCTTGAAGAGTGGTATGATGATGCAGAACGGGAAAGTTTTGATGTAGCCCAGTATCTTTACATGGGTCTCGTATTGAAGGAACTTGACTTCCGGTCCGCACTTAAGCAGTTGGATTGGAGTCGTTTTCAAGGTAAACATCTTGCCATTCATTGTTCTGCCGATGCCATTGTTCCAACCTGGGCGTTTATGCTGGTTTCCACGTATGCCGCTCCATTTGCGAAATCAATCGTGTTTGGTACGAAGGAAAGCATCGACGGAATCCTGTTTGAACGGTGGATCGCGAACCTCGATCTTTCAGCTTATCAGGATCAGAAAGTGATTGTGAAAGGTTGCAGCAAACACCCCGTACCGGTTTCAGCTTATATTTCCATCACGGCAAAACTCTCACCTGTCGTACAAAGTCTTATGTTTGGGGAACCTTGCAGTAACGTACCTCTTTACAAACGAAAAAAACAACCTTCATCCATCAACTGATTTCTTTCTGCCAATGACATCCATATACCCCTTTCTTACATTATTATCTGAAAACAACAACCGGCCTTGGTTCGAAGAAAACCGGGAGGCATATGAAAAAGCCAGGTCAGAAGCAGAGGATCTGATTACCCGATGTATCGCAGAAATAGGCAAATTTGAAGATTTGGGTGATTTGAAGGCTCGGCAGACCATGTTCAGGATTTATCGGGATGTCCGGTTTTCAAAAAACAAGGATCCGTTTAAAAAGAATTTCTCCTCTATGATTTCCAGGGATGGAAAACGGGCTATGACCGGCTTTGGGTATTATGTTCATTTTGAACCGGGAGAATCATTTATGGCGGCCGGTGTATATGAGCCGAGTGCCGATCAGCTGGCCAGGATCCGTCAGGAAATCGATTACAACGCAGACGATCTGAGGAAGGTAATCGAGCATCCGGATTTTGCCGCAGTATTCGGAGCAATGCAGGGGGCACAACTAAAAACGGCTCCGAAAGGCTATCCGAAGGACCACCCGGAAATTGATCTTCTCCGTTACAACCAATATTATTTTACCTGGAAATTTTCGGATGGCGACATCCTAAAACCTGATTTCCCGGAAAAACTGGCGGTTCATTGCAGGAAGGTCCGGCCGTTCCTTGAGTTTCTTAACCGGGCTCTTGATTAATTTTCCAACTCTTCTACCCTATTTGTATGCAGCGTTATTTCACCATTCTCGTTCTTATTTTACTGATTTTCTCCAATCGGGTTCTCGCACAGTTCGACAACCCGATTGTGATTCCCGATACGCTCTCCGGGTCTGAATTCCTCCTAAAAATGGGCAATTCATCCAAAGAAATTCTGCCAGGAAGTGCTACTTCAACTTATACGTATAATTCATTTCCATACCTGGGACCAACATTGATAATGAGAAAAGATTCCATGGTGATGGCCATGGTCTCAAATCTGATTGATGATACCACCACATTGCATTGGCATGGATTGCATATTCCGGCTCATGCTGATGGAGGGCCCCATTCCCCAATTCTTCCAGGAATGGAATGGGAGGCACATTTCGAATGCAAAGATCCAGCAGGAACCAACTGGTATCATCCTCATTTCCATGGAAAAACGGCTGAACAAACTCTAAAAGGGGCAGCCGGTCTCATCATTGTCAGAGATGCAGAAGAAGCGACACTGGCAATTCCCAGGACTTACGGAATCGACGATATTCCACTTGTTATCCAAAGCCTTCAGCTGGATCCCGACAATCAGTTTTTACCTGCAGGGCAACAGGACAGTATTGTGCTTGTCAACGGTGTACACCTCCCATTTGCAAAAGTGCCTGCTCAGGTAGTTCGTTTACGGATATTAAATGCTTCGAATGCCCGGAACTTTAATCTTGGCTTTTCTGACGACAGGGCATTCTCTGTGATCGGAACAGATGGAAGTTTGCTCGGAACTCCGGTTTCATTGACCCGTGTCCGGATCGCCCCAGGTGAGCGGCTTGAAATTCTGGTCAATCTGATTGGTCTTGAAGGGCTATCAACAATCATCAAAAGCTTTGGTTCTGAAATTCCGCCCGGAACTCATGGAGGCCCTACGATTATTATGCCGGTAGGTTCTCCTCCAAATCACAGTCCTCTGGACGGCACTGATTTTTCAATTATGGAACTTAAAATCCAACCGCCACTTCCCGGAGCACTCTTTGTTATACCTGAGACACTAGTACACCAGAGCCGGTATCTGGAATCGCAATCTACTTTTGACCGGACCATTGTGTTTTCATCTGTTGTACCAGGCTCTGCTGCAGGACCATTCCTTCTGAATGACAGTACCTTTAACATGGAACGTATTGATTTTTCGATCCCGGTAAACCGAACAGAAATCTGGACTCTTAACAATCAGACGGTGGTCGCTCATCCATTTCACATGCATGGATTTCCATTTTACATCCTTGATCGTTTTGGCAGTCCGGTATCCAATCTTGAATCAGGCCGGAAAGATATGGTGATGGTCAATCCAAATGAATCACTCCGTATCATCACCCGGTTTTCTGATTTTGGAGACAGCACGATGCCCTACATGTTTCATTGCCATATTCTTACCCATGAAGATGAAGGAATGATGGGGCAGTTTGTGGTTTTACCGGAACCTACAGGTCGCCTTCCCATTCAATCCAATGTGAATGTTCCAATGCCCAATCCGTTTGCTGATTACATCCAGATCCGGGTTAAGGATACAGAAGAATTACAGATTATCAACAGCTTGGGAAAAGAAATGCCGGTAAAGAGCAACGGACAAGGATTGGTGGATACCCGGGAATGGCCTTCTGGAATCTACATTATCCGCCAGGCAGGCTGTACTTCCAAACTTTTGAAATTATAGAAATTTCCGGTATATCCTACTGATAATACATTAAATGACCGGTGATTCATTGGCGAGATTCGCAATTTCCCGAAGCTGATTCTTCTCAGCTTCGGTATCAGGAACGATGAAAAATCCTACTTTGTTCCTGTTTATTGAAATTCCGACACCATGACCACCCTATACATTCTTTTGTTCTTACTTCCGTTTGTAATCGTTCCGCTGATCTGTGCCTGGCTCTATCATCGGAAAAATGTTATCAGCCATGGACAGTCTTATCTGATCAACGGCATTATAACTGGTGCCCTGCCGTTTGTCTGGGCTATTTTTCAGGATCCGGTTGAAATAACCAATGAACTTCCGGTTTTTCCTTCTGCCTCCATTTTCTTTCTTGGCAACATCATTTTCGGAATTCCCACCAACCTCATCAGTCAGATTTTCTTTAATTTTCTCCTGGCAAAGTCTGAAACGGGACCCCAACTTTCTGCCGAGCAGGAATCCATCCCAGCCTGATAGTGAACAAATCATCGAAGCCAGCCTTTTTGTTTCCGGCCTTCGTGTAGAATACGTGTACCCGGTTCTTCAAGCTGATTTTTTTCCATACTCCATATCTGACGGCAGCCTTGTAAATTTTACCGCTGGTATAAACCTGCCTCTACGGGTTTGGTTCAGCCAGTAAAAAATGGAAGTTTTGCACACCGGCTCTCATCAGACGGTACATCATTATCCTCTAATTTCAAACACCAATGAAATCTGCCTGTCGCCTGTTCACTCGTTTTCTGCTTATCGTAATGTCACTTCTATCAACAACAGTTTTCGCACAGGAAGCGAACCCATCCGAAACAGACCCGTTTTTGTGGCTGGAGGAAGTGGATGGAAAAAAAGCCCTGGATTGGGTAAATCAGCAGAATGCGTTGTCTGTCGAAAGACTGAAAAAAGAAAAATCCTACGATGACATCTATAAGAGAACCCTCGAAATTCTCAATTCCGCTGATCGTATAGCATACCCGACTTTGTATGGTTCGCATGTGTACAATTTCTGGCAGGATAAAGATCACGAGCGTGGGATCTGGCGCAGAGCAACGACGGCTTCTTTTACCAGTGGCAATCCAGGTTGGGAAACGCTTCTTGACCTGGATGCCATGTATAAAACTGACAACATAAAATGGGTATTCAAAGGTTCCAACGGACTGTATCCCAAATATGAGCGCTTTCTGATCAGTCTATCGAAGGGCGGCGGAGATGCCGTAGTGGTGAAAGAATTTGATGTCAGGACCAAGTCGTTTATTGAAAATGGATTTGTGATGGAGGAAGCAAAAGGCGGTGCCAGTTATCTGGATGAAAATACGCTCATTGTCTCAACGGATTTTGGACCGGGAACAATGACAACTTCTGGCTACGCCCGTCAGGTTAAACTGTGGAAACGCGGAACATTGCTGAAAGATGCGGAATTGATTTTTGAAGGCGAGTCCACCGATGTGAGTTGCAATGGCTATGCTTTTCGGGATGGAGATAAGACACACCTGGTTCTGGACAGAGGCGTTACGTTCTATTCCAGTTACAATTACATCCGGGTAAACGGACAGAATATTAAACTGGATTTCCCGAATGAATCGCAGATGGCAGGATTTTTGAACGGACAGCTGATTCTCAATCTTAAATCTGACTGGACCGTCGCCGGAAAAACCTTCACCAAAGGAAGCGTTGTATCCGTCACACTGGCTGATCTGGTGGCAGGAAAGAAAACTGTGACTTTGATTTTTCAACCCGATGCTTTTTCCAGTGTGGCGGGAATTTCGCATACCAAATCAAAGTTACTGGTCAATGTGCTGACCAATGTAAAAAGCGAACTCAGTGTTTATTCATTTCAGAACGGAAACTGGAGTCGTTCCAAAGTAAATGCTCCTGAATTCGGAAGTCTGGATGTCATCACAACAGATGATTTTTCAGATCAGTACTACTTCAATTTCAACAACTTCCTCACTCCGTCAACTTTGTATGTAGCCGATGCTGCAGCCAATACGGTGAAAGCCATGAAGTCACTTCCTGCTTTCTTCGATGCCAGTGGCTATAAGGTAGAACAGTTCAAAGCCCGGTCCAAAGACGGAACCATGGTTCCTTATTTTGTGGTTTCTTCAAAAAATACCGTTTTAAATGGACAGAATCCGACCCTTTTATATGGATACGGAGGGTTTGAAGTATCTCTGGAACCAGGTTATTCTGGAGTAAGAGGAATTGCCTGGCTAGATAAAGGGGGTGTTTTTGTACTCGCCAACATCCGGGGCGGCGGTGAGTTTGGTCCCAACTGGCACCAGGCGGGGCTGAAAGAAAAACGTCAGAATGTTTACAACGATTTCCATGCTATTGCCGAAGACCTGATTTCGAAAAAGATCACCTCCACCCAGAAACTTGGAATTATGGGAGGCAGCAATGGAGGGTTGTTGATGGGTGTATCGTTCACCCAACGGCCTGATTTGTACAAAGCGGTGGTGTGCCAGGTACCTTGCTGGATATGAAACGTTTCAACAAGCTACTGGCAGGTGCCAGTTGGATGGGAGAATATGGCGATCCTGACAAACCGGAAGAATGGGCATTCATCAGCCAGTATTCACCTTATCAGAATCTAAAATCCAATGCAAAATATCCGGAAGTATTTTTCACCACATCCACCAGAGACGACCGGGTTCATCCAGGACACGCCCGCAAAATGGCAGCCAAAATGATGAGCATGGGCTATCCGGTTATTTATTATGAAAACACAGAAGGTGGCCACGCTGGCTCCTCCACCAACGACCAAAGGGCAACACAGGTAGCTTTGGAATATTCGTATCTGCTGATGAAGTTGAAATAGGAATTGTTAAATGGGGGTGGAATGGATGTTCAAAGACTGACGTTCACATCGGTATCAACATTGATTGCAATTCCATGTGTGATATTGTAAATCAAAGACTTGTGTTGGTGGTGAATAAATCTTTGTGTATTCTGAATCAATTTCAGATTCCTACTGAAGGAACAATATCATTCCAATTTTAATATGATTATCCGGTCGGGTGACGTTGTAGTCAATAGAAACGACTGATTTATTTTACTACAGGCCTTGAAGTAAAATAAATCAGTCGTGTAAAAACTCTACACGCTTTGAAGTAAAAAAAAACAACCATCACGAAATACTACACAGGTTTACAACGCTACTTCCACTACCTCCCCCTCCCACTCCTTATAAAACTGCTCCAGGAACGTCTCCATAAACCGGTGTCGCTCCATGGCCATTTGACGGCCGGTTTCGGTGTTCATCAAGTCGGCCAGGAGTAGGAGTTTTTCGTAGAAATGATTGATCGTTGGGGCCGGACTGCTTTTGTATTCTTCCTTCGTCATATTCAGGTTGGGAGGAATCGCCGGATCGTACAGGGCCCGTCCTTTGAATCCGCCATAATGAAAAGCCCTCGCAATGCCAATGGCACCGATGGCATCCAGGCGATCGGCGTCCTGCACCACCTGCAATTCGGGAGAGGAAAATACGACAGCCTCCTTCCCTCCTTTGAAGGAAATGTGCCGCACGATGTTCACCACATGGGCTGTTCGTTCTGCTAGATAGTCTTTCTCTTCCAGAAATCGCTGCGCCGTCCGTGGACCAATTTCCTCGTCACCTCCATGGAATTTGGAATCAGCTATGTCGTGCAGCAGGGCCGCCAGCTCGAC
>ERZ795056.1417-NODE-1417-length-28276-cov-9.551114_pt1 | contig 28276 bp, 21 predicted proteins | sample MGYA00375140_ERZ795056 | MGnify/ENA primary metagenome ERZ795056 (study PRJEB30185, sample SAMN05720227) | activated sludge metagenome | isolation source: Anaerobic digester | place: USA | collected 2015-03-09 ... | reverse complement strand
TCGGGTGCCACATATGTCCGTCAAAAGATCGATCTTCCGCTGGTTTCAAAAGAATCGTTCCTGGAAAACTTCTGGAAAGGTTGTACTGAGAAAACGAAGATGGTCTTCATCAGCCAGATCACCAGCAGTACAGGACTAATCCTGCCGGTTCATGAAATCTGTACGGAAGCTAAAAAACGGGGATTGATTACCTTTGTGGATGGCGCCCATGTACCGGGCCATATCGATCTGGACCTTTCTACACTTCAGGCTGATTTTTACACAGGGGCTTGTCACAAATGGATGATGACACCCAAAGGATCGTCGTTTCTGTTTGTTCGAAAGGTAAACCAATCACAGCTCGATCCTTTGATTGTGTCCTGGGGATACGAAAGTGCCGCTCCATCCGGGTCGCAGTTTTTCGATTATCACCAGTTCAATGGAACAAGGGATTTCTCAGCTTACCTCACCATACCAAAGGCAATTGAATTTAGAGAGAAGCACAACTGGCCCTCGGTTTCTCAAAACTGCAAACAGCATGTTCTCAATGCGGCTCCGTCCTTTTTTGAGGTATTGAAAGCTCAACCACTGGCACCCCTGACATCGGAATTTTTCGGACAAATGTGCAGTGCGGAGGTAAAGACATCACAGCCAGAGCAATTGCAAATGCTACTTTTCGAGAAATACAAAATCGAAATTCCGGTGATGCGGCATCAGGACAAAAGCTTTATGCGGTTTTCTTTTCAGGCGTTTAATACGACGGAAGAACTGGATTATCTGATGGAAAGTCTGCACAAAATAAGGAAGGAGACAAGGCTGATTGAGGGTTAAGAGTGAAGGGTTAAGAATGAAAAGTTAGTGGTTCGTGGTTATTAGTGAATATTCAGGTGAGCTCACTATCGTTGATCAAATCGAAATCTGTCAATGCCCAATTCGTCATTCGTTCCCCTTTTGGAGCCTGTCCCGATTTTACTTCGGGGGGCCAGGGGGTCTTTGATTCTGTTGTTTGCATCATCTGCAAAAGAAAAGGGCCAACCTTTTACAGGATGGCCCTTTTCTTTAACTGGAAACCAGGATTAGTCAATCTCGATAACGCAGTATTTGGTGAGGCTCCAGAATTTGTTGTAGTCCGAAATCTTCAGGAATACTTCTTCACCGGAAGTTGTGAAATAGTAGGAATTCTCAGGGTGAGCCGATACTACTTTTTTCTTCTTCACAAGGCCAAGCTTGATTTCAGATAGAGATTTGATGTTTACTTTCTTGAATTGCTTGTTGTCCAGCTTTTCAGAGATTTTCACCACTTTACCCATACCCAGAACACCCCCTTCTTTCTTGATGATGCCTTGTTCAGCCAGTTCCTTCCGTGTTCCGAAAGCAAAATAGCCGGTAGTCAGTTCAGACTCTTTGTTGTCAATCGTTTTCTGACGTTCCACCAATTCGTTGTCCTTTTTCGACAGTTCTTCGTTTTTGGTTGAAATCTCCTGGTCTTTGGCGGCCACAGTTTGATTGAGTTCACCCACTTTTACTTCCAGTCCCTGAATGGTTCCCTGCATTTCGACAATCTGGGTTTCCTTTTCCGCAATCTGTTTTTTAAGTGTGGCGATCATTTTCTGAAGGGCTCCATTGGCCTTGCCTGCTTTTTTGGCTTTTTTCTCCAGAGCCTCCATTTTGGCTTTGTTTTGTTCCATATAGGAGTTGATTCCGGCAATCATCGCGTCGATCTTCTCTTTCTGGTTGGCATAGCCTTCTTTATTCAGTTCGCCAATCACCATCTGATCTTTGGCCACCGAATCCAGATTGGCTTCGATTTCCTCGATGGTACGTGTGAGTTCGGCATTCTCGCCTGATTTTCCTGTACTCACTGCTGCCAGTGAATCGTAGCGAGCCTGCAGCTCTTTATATTCTTTCGAATTCTCGACATTTCCGCATGAAAAGACGAATACGGCGAGGACGATAAAAAGGATGTTTTTCATTTCCGAGTGTGTTTTTGTTAAAGTGATCCGTTTTGAACTGAACGCAAAGAAACGCAAGCAATTGGACTTGGAAAGCAGAGTCCATAAAAATGGCGGAATAATGCAAGGAAAAGAGGGGGTTACGTAACATTTGGGCAAAAAAGAAAGCGAAACCAGACCCCACCAAAAGGTAGTCGGCAAGGCAGCACGTTTTTTTTCGTTCCTTTGTGATACCATTTAAAAACCAGATGAAAGCCAGATTTCTACTCATACTACTATCCATTCTATGTTTGAATGAGTCTCAAGCACAGGTACTGAAACTTAGTACAAACCACCTTGCTTTTCCGACCTTAAATGAAAAGCAAACCGACAGTTTGAGTTTTACAGTTACGAATCCAACCAGCTACCCGGCAGAAGTTGATATTTTACAACCCTTCCGTGTTTTCGGAAGCCAGCCATTCTGGACGAAGGAGACCCATGTAACCATTGATGGCAATTCTTCCAAATCAGTCTGGGTGTATTGCAGGATCGTGCACAATACGCCGAATCCATCGAATCTCATCTTAAAAGTTAAATGGGGAATTGGAATGCAGGATGCTGGCGACCATTCAATCAAACTTTCCTGTCAGGGAAAATACAGCAAACTGTACTACAGCACAACACAGAACCTATCGGAAGAAGCGTTGAAGATAGCCTTGAAAGCCCGGGTGAACCTGAACGCTACCTCGTTTTCATACAATGTTGCCCGTGATAATATGTATGACCACATCGATAACCACAACGATACTGTTACCTGCATTTACACCAACCGGAAAGCCAAATTCAATACCAGAGCCGGAGCGACTACCAACAATTTCAACTGTGAACACACTTTTCCCCAGGGATTTTTTAGTTCTGCCTCACCAATGGTTTCCGATCTGCATCATCTGTATTCAACCGATGATGTAGCCAATAATAGCCGGGGTAATCTTCCTTTCGGGATTGCTACTGGCACCTTAATCAATCCGGCCGGAAACGCCCCGTCAAAAAACGGAGGCGGGAAATACGAACCGCAGGACAGCCACAAAGGAAACTGCGCCCGGGCCATGATGTATTTCGTGCTTCGTCATGGGGACTTCCAGAATTTTTATGCCCCACAGGATGCCATACTACGGACCTGGCATCGCTCCACACCTCCCCTTCCAAAAGATACTGCCCGCAATGCAGCAGTTTTCGCAGATCAGAACAACCGAAACCCCTTTATTGACTACCCACAATTTGAGGCCCGGATCAAAAACCTGATCGGTACATCCCAATCTGATTCTATTCAGAAAATTGGTATTTCCGATTCCGTAGTCAACGCTACACTTTCAGGATCTGGTCTGCTTTCTGATGGAGATACAATGTCATTGATAATCTGGAATGAAGGAAATAAACCCATTAAAATCTTAAACCTTCACTTTATTAATCAGAATGATCCAATTCCGCTGATTGGTGGCCCGAATCAATCTTTCACACTTGGGTACAATGAATCGAGAACCATCCGGTTCCTGGCTTCATGGTTGGCAATTGACAGCCTTGTTTTTGATACGGATATTCCAACTAAGCCACATGTTGGTGTATATGTGACATTTAGTGAAGCGGGAGTAGAAGATTTTATCCAAACCCCAACCCCGGTACTTTTCCCTAATCCTTCAACTTCTTATATCAATTTGGATTTAAAGACCAGCATCAACAAGAGTGCTCAGATACGGATTCTGAACCTACAAGGACAATTAGTCCGAAGCCAGAGTGCACAACCGGTTCATGGGAAAATTCAGGTCCAGGTATCGGATCTTCCGGCTGGAATCTATCAGGTGGAGATCAAACAAAACCTGCGGACGGACCATCTCCGTTTTGTGAAGCAATAACCGGATGGCCATCATAAAAGAAACCGACCTCATCCTAAATGATGGAGCCGTCTATCATTTGGGTCTTCGTCCGGATCAGCTGGCAGATAAAATCATAACAGTGGGCGACCCGGGCAGAGTAGCGGCCATCAGCCGGTATTTCGACCAGATCGAAACCGTGGCCGAACACCGGGAATTCATTACCCACACCGGAACGTTTCAGGGCAAACGAATTTCCGTCATTTCAACCGGCATGGGCACGGACAACATCGAAATCCTGATGACAGAACTCGATGCTCTGTTAAACATCGATCTGGAAACGAGAACCGTCCGTAAACAAACCCGGTCACTGGAAATTGTGCGTGTTGGCACTTCCGGAAGTCTGAAAGCTTCTGTTCCCGTCGATTCGATTGTGGTTTCGGCCATGGGAATCGGACTGGATACGCTCATGTGCTTTTACAATTTCCCTCAGTCCCGTCAGGATAAAATGCTGGCCAGTGAACTGCAGGACCATATTTCGCTGCCTTTCGCACCCTATATTACCTATGCTGATTCGGACCTGCTCCAGAATGTGGGCGACAGTATGATCCGTGGAATCACCCTTACCTGCCCTGGATTTTATGCACCGCAGGGAAGGACGGTGCGTTTATCGCCAGTCCAGGGCGACCTGCTTTCACAGTACATCGGCTTTCAGCACGGTCAGATTTCGCTCACCAATTTCGAAATGGAAACGGCAGGTTATTATGCCATGGCCTCTTTGCTGGGTCATAAAATGCTGTCGGTAAACGTGATTGTGGCCAACCGGGTACACGATGTGTTTTCGCATCGACCAGAAGAAGCCATGAAAAAGGCGATTGAACAGGTGCTTGAGCGCATCTAAGCCGAAAGAAAGATTCCTTCTTTCCATCACGCCGGCTATTCTCTATTCATCTACTAGATAAATTGCGGGGGAACAGGGTTCCGTCCTTGCTTTTTCGGGCAAATGCCTGACCTTTGCCACCCTATGAACATTCTGAAATTTGGTGGCACATCGGTTGGGAGTCCGGAAGCATTGAAAGCGCTTTCGGCGATTGTTTCGCAACGTCAGACAAATGAGTCCGTTGCTGCCGTAGTGGTTTCGGCCTTTTCGGGCGTCACCAATCAACTGATCGAAATGGCCCGTCAGGCTGAAAGTGGCAATGAAGAATACCAGTCGTTGCTGAAAAACGTAGAAGTCCGCCATGTTGACACCGTTTCAGCCTTGTTTCCGGCTCAGACCCGCAGCGGAATCATTGCACAGGTGCTTCGTCTGGTGAATGAACTGGATGATATTCTGAATGGAATTTTCCTGTTGCATGAATGTTCAGCCCGCAGTCTTGATCTGGTGATGAGTTTTGGCGAACGACTTTCGGCCACCATCGTAAAAGAATTACTGGAACTAAACGGGATTCCATCACATTACCTCGATGCCCGCAACGTGATCGAAACCAACCGGAACTTCGGTGCGGCGCAGGTGGATTACACGGCTACCTTTCCAAAAATACAAGCTCATTTTTCTCAACACAAAGGCGTTGCGGTGACAACGGGTTTCATTGCCAGTACACCACAGGGAGAATCAACCACACTCGGTCGGGGTGGCTCTGATTTTACGGCGGCGATTCTGGCGGCTGGTTTACAAGCCGGAGAAATCCTGATTTACACCGATGTAAACGGCATGATGACGGCCGATCCCAGGTTGGTTCCACAAGCTTTTACCATTCCGGTAATTTCATATCAGGAAGCGATGGAGCTTTCTCATTTCGGGGCTAAGGTGATCTACCCTCCTACCCTTCAGCCGGCATTTGATCAGAAAATTCCCATCCGCATTCTCAATACATTTGATCCACAGGATCCGGGAACGTTGATCACAGAAACGTCTTCTTCCGGAGCCTATGCCATCACCGGGCTTTCATCCATCAAAGAAATTACCCTCATCAATGTGCAGGGTTCTGGTTTGGTTGGAATGGCCGGTTTTGCGAGCCGCTTGTTTTCGGCATTGGGCAAAGAAAAAATCAACATCATCCTCATCACACAGGCGAGTTCGGAACACTCGATCACGTTTGCGTTGAGTTCGGGAGAAGCCGGACTGGCCAAAGCGGCGATTGAGTCAGAGTTTGATCACGAAATCCGCAATGGACTAGTCGATCCGATTGAAGCCGAAGAGCAGGTTTCGATTCTGGCGATTGTGGGTGAAAATATGAAGCAAACACCTGGTGTGTCGGGCAAAGTTTTTGGCGCACTGGGACGAAACGGGATCAACGTGAGAGCTACTGCTCAGGGCAGCTCAGAGCTCAATATTTCGGTTGTGATTCCGACCAAAGACCTCACCAAAGCACTGAATGCACTTCACCAGACCTTCTTTTTATCGGACAGGAAGAAACTACATGTCTTTCTGCTGGGACCTGGCCTGATCGGAAAAACCTTTCTCCGCCAAATTGCCGATCAGCAGGAATTTCTGAAAGAAAACCTCAACCTGGAAATCGTGGTCACCGGCATTGCGAACTCCCGGAAAATGTGGATTTCGGAAAAAGGAATCGTGCTCAATGAATGGGAAAGTCAACTGAATTCCTTCGGACGGGAATCGGATATCACACAATTCTGCCAACACATTCCGGACCTGAATTTACCCAATTCGGCTTTGGTCGATTGTACTTCCGGAGCAGAAGGCATGAAGCATTATGCGGGGCTTCTGCAAAAAAGCATTGCGGTTGTCACGCCCAACAAGCTGGCCAATTCGGGACTGTTTTCATTTTACAAACAGCTGAAGGACAGCGCCCTGAAAGGCAATACCCGTTTTCTATATGAAACCAACGTCGGGGCAGGTCTTCCGGTGGTTCAAACATTAAAGAATCTGATCCACAGTGGCGACCAGATTCACCGGATTGAGGCGATGTTGTCGGGAACCTTATCCTATATTTTCAACACGTTCAATTCCGGAGTTTCCTTCCGTGAGGTGGTGGCCGAAGCCAAAGCCCTGGGTTACACCGAGCCCGATCCGAGAGACGATCTGAGCGGAAAAGACATGGCCCGCAAGATCCTGATTCTGGCCCGTGAAAGCGGACTCGAACTGGAGCCCGACGATGTGGACACGCAAAACATCCTGCCGGAAAGATGCCTGAGCGCACCCTCCGTGGATGCGTTTCTGGAAAGTCTGACAGAAGAAGATGCCTATTTTAAAAACCTTGTAACCGAAGCAGAATCCGAAGGACAGAAACTCAAGTTTATCTGCAAGCTGGAAAACGGACACGTCGGGATCCGTCTGGAAAAAATAGGGCCGGACCATCCGTTCTGGAATTCATCCGGCGCCGACAACATCATAGCCTTTTATTCCGCCCGCTATCAGGCCAGACCGATGGTGATACAAGGACCAGGCGCCGGAGCTGAAGTGACAGCAGCCGGTGTTTTTGGTGATCTGATCTCGCTGGCGAATTAATTCAGATTCAATATGAACCTCTATTTCACGGCCTCAGCTGGCTGAATCCGGTTGACCATTCGAACCGGAATGAGGATAACCAGCCAGGATAAAAATAGAACACCTATGTTGATGCCGATGATCGAAATCCAGTCCCAGGCAATTGGAACCGTCGATAGGTAGTAGTTCTCAGCATCCAGAGGGATCAGTTCAAAATGAAACTGCAGAAAAGCCAGCAGCAGTCCGATGGCATTTCCCCAGAGCATTCCCTGAAACATGATTTTCAGTCCGTTCCGGATAAAAATCTTCCGGATCAACCCGTTATCGGCGCCCATGGCTTTGAGAACACCCACCATTTTCCGGCGTTCCACCACCATAATAAGAAGTGTTGCAGCCATGTTGAAACCGGCCACCATGGCAACCAGGACAAACATTACAAGCACATTGCGGCCAATCACATCCAGCCATTCAAACAACTGAGCCTGCACCAATGTGATGGGTTCGGTTCCCATGTTGTATGGAATAATCTTTTCAATGGCATCCAGAGCGAAGTCAAACTGTTGGAAATCCTTCACAAACACCTCGAAGCCACCGACTTTTCCTGGTTCCCAGTTGTTGATTTCCCGTATTAATTCCAGTTGAACAAAGGCAATGGTTTCATCCACATCTTCCAGTCCCGTCTGGTAAATTTCCGTCACTTTCATCTTTCGGTAACGGGGAGGTTCCTGCATAAAAAACAGGACCACTTCGGATCCCCGCTTCAGTTCGAGGGTACGGGCCAGCCGCTGACTGATCCAGATTTCGCCTTCTTTCGGGGTGTTTTTCAACGGACGGTCCACATTTCCCTGAAAGGCAGCCAGATTGAAATCCGGATTGATGCCTTTTAGGACTATTCCGGCCACCTCCTTTTCATTGCTCACCAAAACCGGCTTGAAAGCAAATGACTGCACATGGGCTACTTCCGGTAACTGACGGAGCGTTTTAAGATACGGATCGTTGGTATTGAGGGCAACTTCTTCATACAGGGTTCCGGTTGAAAACTGGCGAAGACTCACCTGCCCTCCCACCGAAAACATTCGTTTCTGAATCTCCTGTTCAAACCCGGCATATATCACCACCGACACATAAAGGATGGCAATTCCAAGGGCGACCGAGATTTTCGAAATCCGGATCACGGTTGCCGAAAACGAGCTGCCTTTCTGGAACTGCAGCCGGCCCGCAATGAATCCGGATAAAAACGATGATGCCAATCAGATAAATTTAGGCCGCAAATGTAGGGATGATTTGGTCAAAGGGTTTGATTTGGAAGTATCAGCCGGGATATTATTCACCAAAAACCTGATTCCTCCTTTTCAGAACACGAAATTCGAAGTGAAGAAGTATGAATTTTCATACCATATCTTCCCTATGGCAGGGGACATTTAGTATCCCTGAAATTCTCTAGTTTTGCGGCTTCATTCTCAGCGGAGGCACCTTCTGCTTCCATTTTATCCTTTGCTTCAGCGAATCCGGAATTTCTCCAAATCAGACATGGCCACCGCCAGTTTTTACATGGCGCTTTTGTCCGGAATCCGTCTGGGGATGAATGTGGTAGTAGGCAAATTTCTGGTGCTGTGGCTGGGCTCTGCGGGATTGTTTCTGTTCGGGCAATTTCAGAGCCTCATTCTTCTCATTCAAAACATCTCGACCGGCGCCATTCATAATGGCATCACCCGATTCTGGGCCAGACCTGACGAGTTTGACCGGGAATCCATCCGAAAAAATTCAGTCAGCCTCAGTTTGTTACTCAGTAGTCTGGCTTCTCTGATCCTGCTTCTGTTTTCCGGACCCGTTTCGATTTGGCTATTCCACACAGATGTCTACCAATTACCCGTGGCTGTGCTAAGTCTTGGGACTTTCTGTATTGCGGTTACTCAGATTCTGACGGCGATTTTCAATGCTGAACAACGGTACAAAAGCATTTCGCTTCTTTCCAATCTGCAGTCGGCAAGTTTGTTGGTGACGGTCCTTGTTTGCGCATTTTATTTTAAAGAAGCTGGTGCATTGTATGGATTGGCATTGACTCAGATTATTTCCTTTCTGCTGACTTTGTTTGTGTTCCGGAACGATGTGGCCCAACTTCTACGTTTCCCCCGATGGCAACTGGACCTGGCAGTTCTGAAGCAGTTGGGTCAATATTCACTCATGGCCATTGCTTCTACAGTTGCAGTGGCACTCACACAGATTTACTGCCGGAATGAGATTTCTTCTGTGTTGTCTGATCAGGCTTCCGGATTCTGGGAATCCACAAACCGGATCAGCAACCTGTATATTTTCTTCATTTCCTTTCTTTTTTCCGGATACTTCCTTCCAAGGTTTGCCCGCTTTGTGCAGCCTTCCGAAATCCGGAAAGAACTGCTCCATGGTTTACTGTATTTAATAGGAGTCTTTATCCTCACAGCCCTTTTTCTGCTTCCTTTCCGTGATTGGTTCATTTCCCTGATTTTCTCCGATGAGTTTCTGGCCATTTCATCTGTTCTGGCTTTACAGATTCTGGGAGATTTCCTCAAAGCGGTTTCCTGGCTGTTTACCAATTATCTGGTTGCGCTCAAACAGACAACAGCGTTTCTGGTTTTTGAGATTCTGGGTCAGATTCTCACTGTCATCCTGCTCACCTGGGGATTGCCCAGATGGGGTTTCACCGGAATCTTTGAACTCTATATAGCAGGATGGGCTGTCCAGAATCTTGGTCTTTTTCTATACTTTTACCTTTTTATTCTCCGGGAAAAACATTGACGACGGTTGGGATATTACAGATCAATCCACACACATTCTGGAAACGGGGCGGAGGAGAAATTCATGCAACCAAATACCTTGAACTTCTTAAAAATCATGGTATTCAGGCGGAACGTTTCAATTTCAACAACCCAACAAAATACGACATCCTTCATTTTTTCGGTGCCAATGTTCAGCTGGCCGAATGGGGCAAATATGCCATGAAGGAAGGCATCAAAGTTGTGGGAACGCCGATTCTGTTTCCAACCAACAACACGCTCAAATACAAAGCCTTTCTAAAACTTGACCAGTACCTTCCGTTTCCCACCACACTTCGGATCAGGAAAGAAATTCTCTGCCATACAGATCACCTGATTGCCAACACTCATGCTGAAAAACAGTATTTGTCGGATGCCTACGGAATAGCTAAAAGCCATATTTCCGTTCTGGGAACAGGCGTAGATCAGGCATCATTTGAAGCCGATCCAAAGCAGGAGGATTTGCCGGAAGTGATCCGCCAATCAGGACCCTATGTATTAATGGTGGGACGTGTCACTCCATTGAAAGGTCAGCTGACTGTTTTACGGAAACTTTCTGAAACCAGCATTCCACTTGTCTTATGCGGCCCTCCGGATTTATATGAGCAAGGCTATATTCAGGAAATACGCGAATGGGTCCGGAAAAAACCCGGCCAGTTTTTCTGGATTGAGGGATTACCTCCAGACAGTGCCGCTCTGAAAGCTTTATACCGGTTTGCCCAATGCCACCTGCTTTTCAGCGACACCGATGTAGCACCACTGGTGAATATGGAAGCAGCCGCATTTGGGACTCTGGTTGTTTCAAAACCTCACATAACGGTGACGGAGATTCTGGGTTCCTATGGCCGGTATGTGACCGAAACCAACCTTGTTTCCGGGCTGGAATCGGTTCTTGGGCTGAAACAATCTGAGCGAACGGCAGAAGTTTCCCGACTTAGGGCACATGTTCAATCTACATTTACATGGGAAAAAATTGTGGAAAATACCGTGCACATTTACCATTCACTTGATGTCTGATACACCCGATTCCATACAGAAAACCAATCTATCGAACTGGGTTAATTTCATAACCGTGATGGGTGCAGTGACGCCCTTGCTGGCTTTTCTGATTTACCTTTTTCCGGAACAACGACTAATTCTAATGGGAAAAGACCTGCTGGTGCTTGCCATGGCAACTTTTCTGATTGTGAGTCGTCCGTTTAAAATGCCCGTAATCCTGCTGGCATTTTTGCCCTTTATTGGAATTTGTCTGGTCGATTTCGTGCTTTCAGATGCAGGCTTTCAGGCAAAAACCGGCAGCCTTCGCCAGATTCTTATCCCAATTCTGTTTCTGGTGATGGGTGCTTTGTGGGGCCTGAGTGCAAACGATGTTTCAAAATCCAGGCACATCATGAAACAAAGGCTTTGGTTTTTTATTGTGGCGGGATTAATTCTGTATATGCTTCCTGCTCATTATGTTGGCTGGCTCAAAACTTATTTCGAAGCAAAGGGTACCGATATCAGTGAATTTGGCATACCGGCGCAATGGCTGGAGCCAGTTTTTGGCGGAATTCCCCGGATGGTTTCGACCTTTTTCGACCCCATCAACTGGGGACATTTTCTGGTTTTCTCTCTGTTTATATTCCTGCCAAAGAAAAAGAATGCCTGGGATGAGCTGCTGGCAATTTTGATTCTCCTTTCATTGGCTTTGTCCTTTTGCAAAGGAGCATGGCTTCAACTTGCGATCATGACCGGCATCCTGTATTTTCCTTTGCCCCGGTGGCTAAAATTGGTGGGACTGGCCTTTGTTCCGGTACTGGTGTTTGTGGCAGCCGGTTATCATGATGGAATCCGGAATCACCAGACAGGATTTGAAAATGCATTGAAGACACTGTCCTTTTTCGGGCATGGCCTGGGGAAAACCGGAAATGTCGCCCTCATTTTCAATGACAAAGCAGAACCATTTATTTTCGATACATATGTTGGGGCCATCATCGGTCAGACGGGACTTCTCGGCACCAGTTTCTGGATTTTAGGCTGGTCTGTGATTCTGATTGGGCTTTATAAAACCAACCGGACGCTGGGTCTTCTTCTTTTTAGTCAATTATTTGTGAGCTGTTATTCCGACAACGCCTTTAATCTGCTCAGTGTGATGGCTGTTTGTCTTTATGCAGGATCTGAAATTACCAGACCACACCCAAAAGGTAAGAAAATAGCGATTGCTGATCCGGTGGGTGTAAATGCCGGAATGGACTACTTTTCACTTCAATTGAACAGGTTTTTCCTAAAACAGGGTCTCACAAGCAGGTTATATTCCAATTTTGAAATAGCTGGTGATCCGACAGTTGAATCCGTATTCCAATCGAACCAGCAAATACAGAGAAACAAATTCACCGACTATTTCAGGGGGCACCTTATCCTGTTGTACAGTGCCTGGAAGCGTGACGAAAACCGGATATTATTCCATTCTTTCAAAACCTCTCTCAAAGAAACCGTCACCATAACCTGGGCTAAATTCCTTAGGAATGAAATCCATGTGATTGTCCACGATGTGGAAGGTTTCGATCAGGATGACTCCCTACTGTTAAAAAAGTGGATTTTCCGGTTTGTGGCGGATGAGATTTACTGTCTGAATGAAACCAGCCGGACACAGTTTTGTCATCTGACAGGGATTAACCCAAACAAAGTGAGGTTGATTCACCATGGTCATTTTCTTGATTTACCTGATCCGAAAATCAACCGGAAGATAGCCCGTGAAAAACTTGGTCTGGAACCGGATGAATTTTATTTCCTGTTTTTCGGACAGATCAAACCTGTCAAAGGCCTGGATATTCTAATAGAGGCTATGGCAAAGACTGGAAAAGGACATCTGATCATTGCCGGAAAAGAAAGGCTCGATACTTTTTCCGTATATGAGCAACAGATAGAATCACTAGGCCTTAACAACCGTGTTCATACGTTCATCCGGTATATTGAAAATGAAGAACGGGAATTGTTCTTTAAAGCTTGTGATTGTGTGGTCTTACCGTACCGGAAAATTTTCCAGAGCGGAGTTTTACTTATGAGCATGAGTTACGGAAAACCTGTGATTGTGTCGGATCTGGATGCTAACAAAGAGATTATTCATCACGGTAAAAATGGATTGCTTTTCAAGGATGGCGACCCTGGTGCTCTGGCCGATTGTATGAACTTTCTCATGGAGGAAAAAGCCACAGACCTGATGGTAAAATCTGCGGTAAAAACCTTGAGGAATCGTTTCAATTGGGGAGATTCCGCTAAAATAATTTCCAATCAGATTACCGGAAAGCTATGAAAATAGGAATCTTGGGTACCCGGGGAATTCCCAATCACTACGGCGGCTTTGAGCAGTTTGCTGAGCAACTGGCAGTGGATCTGGTGGTGCGTGGACATGAAGTGTGGGTCTACAATTCACACAACCATCCGTATCAGCAAAAGAGTTTTCATGGCGTTCAAATCGTTCATTGTTTCGATCCGGAGTTCAGAATTGGCACTGCCGGGCAGTTCGTGTATGATTTCCTCTGTGTCGCAGACAGTCGTAAACGTGGGTTCGATATTTTGCTTCAATTAGGTTACACCAGCAATTCCATCTGGAAGTGGTTTTTACCTGGCAAACCCGTAATTGTGACCAACATGGACGGCATGGAATGGAAACGAAGCAAGTATTCTGACCGCATCAAAGCCTTCCTGAAACTGGCGGAGAAATGGGCTGTCGAATCCAGTGATTATCTGGTAGCCGACTCCATCGGCATTCAATCCTACCTGGCATCGGCTTATGGTAAAAAATCGGTGTATATTCCATACGGGTGCACTCCTCCAACAACTTACAATGAGGAACACCTGTATCAATTCCAACTTAAGCCTGGAACTTACAACCTTCTCATAGCCCGGATGGAACCGGAAAACAACATAGAAACCATTATCCAGGGTTACATTGCTTCCGGCCTTTTGGAGGAATTGATTGTGATCGGGAATTACCAGAATGGTTTTGGCACAAGGCTGAAAAATACCTACGGACACCATCACCACATACGCTGGATGGGTGCCATTTACAATATGGGTATTCTCAACAGCCTTCGTCATTTTTCCCACTTATATTTCCACGGACACAGCGTTGGTGGCACCAATCCATCTTTGCTGGAAGCAATGGCCTGCCAGACATTTATCATTGCGCACAACAACGAATTCAATGAAGCCATACTGGGAGAAGATGCTCTTTATTTTTCAAATGCAGAAGAGCTTGCTTTGATCCTTTCGAAGCCGGTTTCAAGAGAAAATGAGTTCCGAAAAAAAAACCTTCGGAAAATAATGCAATATTTCACACCCAAAACCATCACAGATCAGTACGAAAATCTATTTCAGGAATGTCTCGCTTCGAAATAAAAATCCTCCCTGCTGCGTTCCTTGTTTTCGTTGCCGGTTTGTTTTTACCGCACGGAATAAGTTCAGCATGTTTCGTGTTGTTCCTCGGGGCAGTTTTTATTACAGCTAAACAAACACCTTACTGGCAAGAACTGAAACAACCTTTTTATCTTGTTCAGATTCTTCTCTTCACCCTAACTGCCGTTTCTATGTTCTGGACAACAGATCAGAAAACCGGCTGGAATGAAGTAATCAGCAAACTCCCATTCCTACTCGCACCAATCGCGTTCAGCAGTTACACTTCCACCAGGGCATTTCGCCGGATGATGGATTGTATCTGGGCCGCAAGCCTGGCTGTTATTCTGATATGTGTCACTAGTGTTTTCTATTACTGGGAAATGGCAGATCCCGGAATTTACTATGATGCGCACTGGTTATTTTCCTATGAAAATCTAGCCAAAGCATCTGGCGTTCAACCCATTTACCTGAGCCTGTTTATCATAACCGGATTCCTGGCCTGGTTCATCAACTACCTGTATCAGCAACCCATTCAATGGTGGAAACTATTGGTTCCATTTGTATTCTTTGTGATGATTGTGATGCTTTCATCAAGGACGGGATTCATTGCTTTTTCGCTTGTTTTAATAATGATGCTTTTTCAGATTGCGAAGCAGTCAAAAAAAGTGCTGATGGTTGCCTCTGTATTTACCGGAATCGTGGTGGTGGCGATGGCGTTGATTTCCATGAACCGGATCAACAATTCCCGCTTCTCTGAGATGCTGGAAATCCAATCAGATTACAAAACCAACCAGTGGGGCAGCAGTGCCCTTCGAATTGAAAAATGGAAAAACTCGATCGATTGCTTCCTGAAATCCCCCCTAACCGGAACCGGTGCCGGCGACTACAAAAAAGAACTGGTCGCAGTATATGAGGCCAACGGATTCCAAAGCGGGGTTGAAAACCGCTTCAATTCGCACAATCAGTTCTTACAGACGGCGTGTACATTGGGAATTGGTGGGCTACTGCTTTTGCTCAGCCTGTTCCTGCTTCTTTTCCTGCAATCATGGAAAAACCGCAACCTTCCCCTTTTTCTGCTGACCATGGTATTCTTTATTTCCATGCTCACAGAGAGTCTGCTGGAACGTCAGTTCGGGATTTTTCTGTTCATCGTTCTGATCAACCTGTTTTACAAACAGGAGGCCACTCCGGATTCAAATACCGGCAAATCAGAATCATAGTAAAGGGAGAAAGACTGTTCAAACACCGTATGTCGAATCAGTATTCAGAAAGCTATTTCGCTTTTTGAAGGGAAGCATTCCGATAAAAAGAATCGAATACCCACTGACGGTACCAGGAAGCCGGTCCGGCTGAAGTTGAAGGATCCAGCACCTGGTTCAGTTTCCCGTCCTGAAGAATGACACTTCCATTCCGAAAACTGTAAAACGCAAATGGATGAGGAGGATTCGCAAAAAGATTATGAGAATGAGCTGGTGCGGAAGCCGAATCGTGTAGTTGCGTCATCATCGTTTTGAACAGATCAGTTTGGGAACCAAGCACGTTCACCTTCATTCCTTTACAGGAAACCGCAGGGCCATACCAAACCATAGGAATTTTGTATTTCAACGTATCTGCCTCACCTGATTGGCCGGGATGAGCATGTCCATGATCGGCTACAATCACCACCAGAGTATTGTTCCACCATGGTTTTCCAGACGCTTTCTGAATCCATTTCCCCAGGCATCTGTCTGTGTACCGGTGAGCTCTGCAAAATAAAGAATCAACAGGTTCACCCACCTTATTGGTCACTCCCGGCACTTCAAACGGCTCATGACTGCTCAATGTAAACATGGTATGGAAAAAAGGAGACTTTGCCTTATCTGCTTCAGACAGTTGGCGGTCAAACAAAACCTCGTCGTGCGCCCCCCATTTGGAATTATAGCTGGAGGATGGAAATTCCTGCTTACCAATCAACTTTTGAAAACCTGCATTCAGCATAAAACTCTTCATGTTGGCAAATTCCAACTCGCCTCCATAAAGAAATGCCGATTGATATCCGTTTTTCTCGAGGGCTTTATTGAGAAACGTAAGCCTGGCTGTCAGGTTTGGATGTGCCATGATACTGATTTTTCCCAAAGCCGGAACAGATGCCAGAATCGCCGCCAGCCCTTTGTCACTCCGGTCTCCGTTTGCGTACAAGTTCGTAAATAGTATGCCGTCCTTTCCCAGTTGATCGAGATTGGGTGTGGAAGGATGACTTCCCTGAAGTGAGCCTACAACTTTGGCTGTCAGACTTTCCCAGACAATGAGGATAACATTGGGTTTGGTCGATTGGACCACCTGAACCGATGCTCCGTCCGGAACAGAAATACTGCCCATAAATTTCAACACATCCTCTGGATCAGCACGGACATACTCCTGGGCAATGGCTTCATTTCCTCCTTCAAAAAGAGATTGAATCAGAACCCAGATGCCGTTTTCAGCGGCCTGGTTCAGGAGCCGTTCCTGAGAAAACCATACCGAGCTTTGGTTCATTGGTGCCAGTTGCACACCGCCCCTTATGGGAAGAATCAGTACCGCTCCCATTAAAATACCGGAGAGATGAAGTGGAATCCGGTTGTTTTCCGGAAACGATATAGATACCGTCAGTTTTTGCCCGGCCCATGAAAAACCAATCGTGACCGCCAGAAAAATGCCCCCTAAAAGGAATAATGGAGAAGAATAAGCTGATGCAAACGCCTCTTCGGGATATTGCAGATAAGGCAGAACCGCAGAATCGACCCGATGCCCCCAGTTGGCGAATATCTCCAGGTCGGCACTCAGCACAAAGGAGAAAAATATCAGAAGGAGCAGGCCGTAACCATTGAGAATTCTACGCCATGTTTTTGCGGGAATCAGCCAACCGAAAGTCCAGAAAAGAAACGGGATCACCGATGCATAACCTGCCATGGAAGCGTCCATGTAGAGTCCATGCCACAAAGCATCCAATTCTTCCCCGAATGAAAACCGGGAGAAAACAGCCGAATGATAAACCAGAAACACGATCCGGAAAGCCATGAAAAAAGCCACCCAGAAGAAAAATACAGATGTAAAAAACTTCAGAGTGGCTTTCAATTTCAATGGGTTTGAGTCTGGCGAATGAAATTCAGAATCAATGAACAGAATTTACCGGTTTCCGTTGACCAACTGGGCATCGGCAATACCGATGGCGACCATGTTCACGATTTCCCGGACGGAACTTCCCAACTGGAGAATATGCACTGGTTTCCGCATTCCCATCAAAACCGGACCAATGGCTTCAGCACCCCCAATTTCCTGAAGTAGCTTGTAGGCGATGTTTCCGGAAGCCAGGTTGGGGAAAATAAGGGTATTGGCACCTCTTTCCGCCAGTTCTGAAAACGGATAGTGCTCTTTCATCAAAGCCGGATTGAGGGCAATGTTGGCCTGCAATTCGCCGTCAATGATCAGATCAGGCCACTTCTGTTTTGCCAGACGGACTGCCTCTGCCGTTTTCATCGATTCTTCGTCACGATTCGATCCAAAGTTGGAATAAGAAAGAAGGGCAATCCGGGGTGTTTCTCCAAAGAACCGAACCTTCTCTGCGGTCATACCAATGATTTCAACCAGATCCTGAGCAGATGGGTTCACATTGACAGTGGTATCTGCAAAAAAGTAGGTTTCCTTCTTGGTGTTCATGATGTACATCCCCGCCACTTTACTGGCTCCTTCAGCCACACCGATCACACGAAGTGCTGGTTTGATGGTCTGAGCGTAATCCTTAGTAAGCCCTGAAATCAGCACATCACCCGCATTCTCATTGAGCATACCGGCACCAAAATAGTTCCGGTCCATTACGGCTTTAAGGGCATCATATTTGGTCATACCCTTTCGTTTCCTTTTCTGATAAAGTACTTCGGCGTAACGTTCAGCTGCCTCGGTTTCTTCTCTTGGATCGAGAATGAGAACATTCCCCAGATCCAGACTGTTTTCTTCAATGAGCTGCTGAATTTTGGCTTTGTTACCCAGAAGAATGGCGGTTCCCAATTTTTCATCCTGAATAATCTGAGCTGCCTTCAACACTTTGTAGTGGTCGGCTTCAGCGAAAATCACACGTTTTGGACCATTTTTCGCACGGGTCACCACCTTGGTCATCAGCTTCTGGCCCATACCAACCCGGTTGAGCAGATCGATTTCGTATTGCTCCCAGTTGGTGATGTGCATCCTTGCCACACCCGAATCCATGGCTGCTTTTGCCACAGCCGGTGCAATAGTGGTGATCAGCCGTGGATCCAATGGTTTCGGAATGAGATATTCCCGACCGAAGGCAAGTTTCTTATTGCTGTACGCCCGGAAAACGGTATCCGGAACGGGCTCTTTTGCCAGGGCTGCCAATGCAAACGTGGCTGCCAGTTTCATTTCTTCATTGATGGCGAAGGCACGAACATCCAAAGCACCTCTGAATATGTAAGGAAAGCCCAGAACGTTGTTCACCTGATTGGGGTAATCCGACCGGCCGGTTGCCATGATGATGTCGTCACGGGTGGCCATGGCCAGTTCGTAATCAATTTCCGGATTGGGATTAGCGAGAGCGAAAACGATCGGATCGGGAGCCATTTTCTTCAGCTGATCGGCGGTGAGAAGATTGGCCGCTGATAAACCCAGAAATACATCCGCTCCCTGAATGGCATCATCGAGGGTGTGCAGGTTTTTATCCGTGGCAAACTCAAATTTTGGATCTCCCTTTTCGATAACTGAATCAGTCCGGATCACACCATGCTTGTCGACCATGACAACATTCTTCGGATTGAATCCCAGGCTGATGTAGAATTTGGTACAGGCAATGGCTGCAGTTCCGGCACCCAAAACCACCATATAGGCTTCTTCAATTTTTCGCCCGGTGATTTCCAATGCATTCAAAAGAGCGGCTGCCGAAATAATGGCGGTACCATGCTGATCGTCGTGCATAATGGGAATTTTGCATTTCGCTTTCAGTTCGGTTTCGATCTTAAAGCTTTCGGGTGCCTTTATATCCTCCAGATTAATTCCTCCAAACGTTGGCTCCAGACTCTGAACAATGCGGATAAACTCATCCGGATCGGTGCAATCCACTTCGATATCAAACACATCGATACCGGCAAATTTCTTGAACAATACACCTTTTCCTTCCATCACCGGCTTGGAAGCAAGGGCACCAATGTTGCCCAAACCCAATACTGCGGTTCCATTTGAAATCACACCCACGAGATTTCCCTTAGCGGTGTATTTGTAGACATCTTCCGGTGTTTCCTGAATGGCCAGACAAGGTTCGGCCACACCCGGCGAATAAGCCAGAGCGAGGTCGCGTTGGGTGGTGAGGGGTTTGGTTGGGGTTACTTCAATTTTTCCGGCCGGCTCTGCAGAATGGTACCGCAGGGCATCTTCTTTCCGGATTTTTGGTTGCGACATAAAAAGTTTAATTAGGTAATGATGATTGTATTTGTACTAAAATTCAACTACGTGTTTTCTGGTTTTCGGGCAATAAAAATCATTCGATCCGACTGATTCTCGTCGTATTGACCCAGTGCATAATTGCCTGACAAATGAACAAATTCAAATCCGGTCATTTCGAAATAACGGAGAAAATCGTCTTTGGTGATCGCTTGAACCCGTTCCTCAAAAAACCAGCTCCTGCCTTTGTCTTCAAAGTGAATTTCCTTTCTGATGATTTGATTCTCAACAGATTTACGGATATCAAACGATACCGTGCCCCTGTTGATGGTGGCCTGGGGAACGAGATTCCGGACCATCCGTGCGGAGTTCATAAAATCAATGACCAGACGGCCTCCCGGTTTTAGTGCTTTGTGAATTGCCTGCAGTGTCCGGATGTTTTCCTCTTCCGATTCAAAATAACCAAACGATGTAAACAGGTTCACCACCAGATCGAATTCTTCGTTTCCCTGTGATTCCCGCATATCACCGGTTTTAAAATGAAGCCGGTCGTTTTCAAACGCAGAGGCCTGACGGATGGAGTTCTCAGACAAATCGACTCCCACCACTGAATAGCCGAGAGAGTTCAAAAAAATGGAGTGCCTGCCTTTGCCACAGGCCAGATCTAAAATGGTTTCTTCCGGACGAAGATTCAGAAAAGAGACCAGATTCCGGATAAACAGCTCTGCTTCCGAGAAATCGCGGTTGTTGTACAGAAGATGATAGTATTCCGAATCAAACCAGTTTTCAAACCAACAACTTTTATCAGACAACATGGGATCAGAATAGAAACGTGACAATTAACAGATTGACCGGGGCTGCGATAAAAAGGCCGTCGAACCGGTCCAGAATTCCACCGTGGCCTGGAAGGATGGTACCGGAATCTTTCAGGTCGAGACTGCGTTTGAGAGCCGATTCAGCCAGATCACCAAGTGTTCCGAAAATGGTGGTCGAAACCGCCAGCACCAGCCACTGATTCTGAGAAAACCCAATCTGGTATTCGCCCAGAACATACGCCAGAATAAGCGAGGCCAGTAATCCTCCGCCAAGTCCTTCCCATGATTTCTTTGGGGAAACCCGTGGCAGAAGCTTGGTTTTACCCAGATTCTTACCAGCAAAATAAGCACCGGAATCTGCCATCCAGAGCAATCCAAACAAACCCAGAAACACCTGCGGACTGTATTCCAGTTCCATTGGAATGAGCAGCATACAGATCCAGGGGGTAATGAGGTAAAACCAGCCAAGCACCAGCCAGGCGATCATTTGAAAAGGTTGGGTCGATTTGCTGAATACCAGTGGAATAAACAGAATCGGAGGAATGAAAAACAGCATCCTTGATGGTACCGCTTCATCTCCCACCGAATTTAGAATCAACACACAGAAAATGAGAAGCCCCGTCAGTAATCCCAGCAGTTTCCAGCTAAAGGGTGTTTTGAATGGGGAAAGAGAATAAAATTCATACAGGCTCAGAGCCAGAATGATGGCAAACAATCCAAATGTGGCTTCGGTCCCGGAAAAGAGCATGCCCATGAAAAGAGCGATTCCGAGCACAGCCACAATTACCCGCTGCTGAAGATTGGACAAGGAAGCGATAGGATTTGCCATTACATCAGATCCAGGTTAACAGGTGTGGTGTTTATTTGATCTGCCAGACGGGCTTTCCGGCGGGCATTGATTTTATCAGCTTCGTCTTTCACCATACTGGCAAGGCTCCAGGTGAGACCTGCCGCTACAGCGCCCAGATAGGTGGGAATCTGCTTCGGATCGTCCACATTCAGCGGGCTGATTTCCTGCTGGTAGAGATACATACCAATGAGAGTAACGCCATTATTAAAACTGTGGGCAAATACCGGAACCCAAATATTGCCGGTCCAATAATAATAGTAGCCAAACAAGGCACCCAATGCCATCCGGGGAATGAGTCCGTAAAACTGCATATGAATTGCAGAAAAAATGAATGCGGTAAACCAGATGGCCACATGAATATTGCCTGTAAGCCCCATCATCCGGGGTTGGAGCATTTTCCGGAAGAAAAACTCCTCCGACAAACCGGCGATCAGTGAAATAACTATAAAGCCCAGTATGAGTTCCAATGGTGATTGAAAATCGACCAGGAACAGGGTTAGTTTTTCCATCTCCTGTTCTTTGGCCATGGCCCAGTTTTGAAACTCCTGTAAAAATGACGGCATCTGAATCCGTTGATTCCAGACAGACAACCAGCCATTTACGGGCATCATCAGCATCCCAAGTCCGGAAACCAAAAGCATTAATGTAAAATTCGGAACCAGAGACTTCGCTTTGCTGAATTGTGAATTTGGAAAAAAGAACCGGACCAATGCCGGCATCGCTACAAAACTGCCCAGTGAAATAATACCCTGTAAAATCAAAAGTGCGATCCGGCCTTTGGGACCATGCTTTTCGAGCGACATCATTTCCTGAATCTGCTCCATGGGTGCATCCAGAATGAGTTTGGCCACGCCCAGCCCTATGGCAGAGAACACAATGATTCCGATCAGACTAAGGCCAATCAACGCCAGAATTTCTGCGAGTGCCTTCCTGCTATCCGTCTGCGAATCATCATTCATACGATCGGCAAAAATAGGCAGCCTGTTGAAATAAACGGAACCAATTCGAGAAATAGATGGAAACCAATCCAGGCGGTAGAAGGCTTTCCACGAAAAACCCGCAAATTGCGGCCCGTGAAATTCCTCGTTTTACCCCTCTTCTTTTTCGTATTGTCTGGTTCATCTTCGGCACAGAAGATGCCGGCCAAAGCCCTTCCACAGTCAACCGACCGGCCAAAGCTTGTGGTCGGGATTGTGGTAGACCAGATGCGGTACGACTTTCTGTTCCGCTACCAGAATCGCTATGGAATAGGTGGCTTCAACCGCCTTCTGAAGGACGGATACTCATTTGCCAACTGCCAATACTCGTATTTCCCCACCAAAACGGCTCCGGGACACGCATCTATTTACACCGGAACTACACCGGCGGTCCATGGAATTGCAGGCAACGACTGGTACGAAGGTGCGCAAAAAAGACAGGTCTATTGCACACAGGATGACACCGCCAAAGGAATCGGAACCAGCTCCAGAGCCGGTAAAATGTCGCCCCGAAATCTGCAGTCCTACACCATTGGTGACCAGATCCGTCTGGCCACCAACTTCCGGGGGAAATCGTTCGGAATTTCGATGAAAGACCGCGGGTCCATCCTTCCAGCCGGACACAGCGCCAATGCTGCCTTCTGGTTTGATTTTGCCTCCGGAAATTTTGTTTCAAGCAATTGGTATAAAGACCTCAACGGAAAACTCCCGTCCTGGCTCGAGGCATTTAATCAATCCGGAATCGCCAGAAGTTATAAAGATACCGTCTGGAAACCTCTCCTTCCATTGAACCAGTACGAAGCCAGCTCAGAGGATCTGGCAGTTTGGGAGAAATCCATCCTCAAATTAAAACCTCCTGTTTTTCCGTATCGTCTGTCAGAGGACGGTACCTCGGATTACAACATTGTCTTCAATTCACCATTTGGAAACGACATTACACTCCTTGCGGCAACAAGGCTGCTGAAAGAAGAACAACTGGGAAAGGACAACGACATGGATTTTCTGTCGGTGAGTTTTTCCTGTACCGATGTGGTGGGCCATGATTATGGTCCGTTTGGCATCGAAACCGAAGACACCTATCTTCGGCTGGACCGAAACCTGGAAGCTCTTTTCAAAACTCTGGATAAAGAAGTCGGTGCCGGAAACTATCTATGCTTTCTCACAGCGGATCACGGCATCCTTGAAGTACCTGCCTTTCTTCGATCACACAAAATGCCTTCAGACCTGTTCCGTACCCGTATTGTAGGCGATAGTCTGAAATCCTTCTCGCAAAAAACCTTTGGATCTGCCGGACTCATTTCGTCGTTTATCAATGAACAGATATCACTGAATGACAGTATCATTACGGCCCTTCACCTCAACCGGAAAGATGTAATTCAATCCATTATTCATTGGCTGGAAAAGCAACCCAATGTGCGCAAAGCCTTTGCATACGAAGGAAGCCGTCCGTTTCCGGAACCACCGTTTCTCAATAAATACGAAGCCGGCTATTTCAAAGGACGGTCAGGTGATATTCAAATCATCCTCGGGCCTGGAATTCTGGAATCCGGAAGCGACAAAGGAACAAGTCATGGATCACCGTACAGCTACGATTCTCACGTCCCCTGTCTTTGGATGGGTTGGAAAATCAAACCAGGTGAAACAATGAATCCGATTCAGATTCAGGACATTGCCCCTACCCTAACCAGCCTGCTCCACATAATGGAACCCAACGGCTGCACAGGCAAACCACAAACCATTCCCCTCAAACCATAACGATGGAACCAGGAAATATTTACACATGCCGGATGGTCCGCATCGATACCGATGGACTGGTTCTGGAAACTCTGGGCGAAGAGCCTGTCGAAATTTACACCAAACCCGACCTGAAATACCCGTTTTCAGAAGGAAAGACCGAAAAAGTTTTTCTGTGGCTTCGCGATGCCGAAGGTCGCTGGTGGGGCAGCATGAAAATGCCGGACATTCTGATCAATGATGTGGAATTCCTTCGGGTGGCAGCGGAAACCAATATTGGTTTTTTCTTTGACTGGGGACTCGAGAAGCAACTTTTCTGTCCGCTGTCTCATGTGTTGGGATTACCAAGAGTCGATATGGTGATGCCTGTGCGGTTGTTGCTGGATGAGAAAACCAACCGGCTCATGGGCAGTATGAAGTGGAAGAAAAACACCCTTCCTGCCGGTGAGGAATATTTCCGAAGCAAAGAGGTGGAAATCCTCGTGATGGAACCCGTTGAACTCGGCTACAGCGTGCTGATTGATAAATACTACCTCGGGATTGTGTACGCCAACCAGACCTTCAAACCACTCCGGACCGGACAGAAACTCAAAGCCTTTGTGAACAAGGTGCGGGAAGACGGAAAAATCGACATTCTGTTGCAACGACCGGGTTACGGGGAAGTCGATTCGGCGGCGGATGACCTGCTGATGTTCATTGAAAACGCCAACGGACGGATCAGTCTGGGGGACAAATCACCCGCTGAGCTCATTTATTCTGAACTGAACATGAGCAAAAAGACATTCAAAAAAGCAGTGGGCGCTTTATACAAAGAAGGGCGAATCGGCATTTCGGATCATTCAATCTGGTTGCTGAATGGGGAAGACGATTGATCTCTTAAATAAAGAATCAGAATACGACTGTACTAAAAGTCAACTAGTATTCGATTTAATCACCGGGTAACACAATTAACTATATGTGTATTTCCTATGTGCTATCCCGACTTCATTGGGACAGGTCGTGGTTAACTGACTCTTTTAAAACCACATAGAAACATAGAAACACATAGGTTTTTTCATTTTTAAAATTTATTCTTGTAAAAAAAAGCCATCCGAAAAGATGGCTTTTTTGATTTTAACGGGGAAGTACCGAAATGAATGAGGGTCCTGAAAGATTTTTGATGCCGTTTTTTACAACGTAAACCCAAACGAAACAGGTGTTAAGGCCGGACCTCTGTTTTTAGAGAACAGCTCGTTGAAATTGTAGGTCACAAAAAGATCCACATCGTGGAAACCAATCTGAAGACGGGCACCGTACTGAAGACTGTTCAGGTAAAAATTGGTGTGCACTTTGTCTTTGCGATCCGAACCGTTTTCCTCGTATTTGATTTTGCTGTGGCTTCCAAGACGGTATCCCGCATAACCACCAACAGCCAGATGGAAATTGGACTTCCTCGGACGGTAATGCACCATCAGCGGAATGTTGAGCCAGGTAATCGCGAGTTTCGATTTGATCATTTTCTGATCGGCCGGGAACGGCTCAAAGGTGACCGATTCACTGCTTTTACGGATGATGACCTCGTTTTCGAATTTGTAGTTGTTCACCGCCAGTTCGAGTCCGCCCGTAAGTGAAAACGGACCGTCCTTTTTCTTCAGGAGTGTTTTCATTGCCCGGAACGCCACCACATTCGAGTTAAAAGGACGGAGTCCATAAGGCTTATTGTTATCTCCTGGCAAGGCCCCGTCCTCCAGATAGTTGTTCCAGCCCAGGTCGATTTCAAAGGCATCGTTGTCGTTGTTGTAGTGATACCACTTCCGTTTGTGGTAATACTTTGTTTTACCCTTTGATGTGTCGTTCTCATCCCGGATTTCAACCACAGCCCGGTAGTTCTTTCTGTTATTGTCACCGGAAATCCGCTTGATCACGAGGAGAGAATCGCGTTTTCCCAGGCTGATCACCACGTCTCCGCCGGCATTGCCATTGGCATCGGATCGGAAGGCAGAGTCAATGTCGGAAATGATCTGGTTCACATCCACCATCCGCAAGGACCTGAGGTCTTTTTCCTTGTCGGTGATGATCATCACCTTGTTTTTGTTTTTCAGTTTCACAATTACAGTGTCGCCTTCGTTGTGTGGAAGGACGTCGGCTTTGGCTTTCACCGCCCAGAGGCTGACGAAAATATTGGCCATAAGGATGCTGGAAACAAGTCGTTTCATAATTTTAAAAGATTGAATGGTTAGAATTTGAATGATGTTTATAGTGGCGTCAACAGCGCCAGATTATTTGATTCCGAGGAAGTCTGCGAGGTTTTCTCTGGCATCGGCCAGCGTAGGAAGTTTTCCAATATCTCCGGCTTTGATCCGGGCAATCTGTTCCGCGATGCTGCGTTTGGGCCGGCTTTCTTTTTTCCACTCCACTTCGGCAATTTCTGTACCTTCGATGGCTTTGGCAGAAGACCGGTATTCGATGCTGGCAATCTCATTTCCGTCTTCTTCCTTTGGTTGTGCGGATGTCTGAGCGACTTCATTCTCAACCATTGATTTCGGTGGATCCACCTTCTCGACCGCCACTTCCTGCGAAGAAACGACGGGTGCATTTGGCTGAGAAACGGGTGCGTTTACCTTCCGGTTGTCTGCAACCTGTCCTTTTTCAGAAGGTGCGAATTCCCTTGTTTTTCCGGCAATCGATTGAGTCCCGGCTTTCGGAGTGGAAGCAGTCGCCACCTTTCTGTTTGCAGTGACCGGCTTTTCGTTTTCGAACCCGTCGTTCCGAACGACAGCCCCGGTTTTCTGTGCCGGTGACGCTGTTTTCTCATTTGAAGAAGCAGCAGCCGTTGTTTCCACTTTCGGCTGCTCTACAACTGACGGAATCGACGATTGTGCCAGTTGCGATTCACCGTTTCCGGATTTGAGCCACCAGAAACCAGCGAGCAAAAAAGGCAGGACCACAGCTGCGGCTGCCCAGTACCAGGCGACAACACGACGATTCTTTTTGTCTTCCCCACCCGATTGCTGTGCATCGAGCAGTGATTCCATCTGCGCCCAGGCGGCACTGGGTGGAGTGGATTCTTCGTTCTCAAAACCCCGGCGGAACAGGTCGTCCAATGAATGTTGTCCTTTCGTTTCCATGGCTTAGTTTTTTTGATTCAGTTTCGTTTTTTGCAGATCCAATACCCAGGTTTGAAGCAGGGCACGGGCTTTAAAGAGTTGCGATTTGGAAGCGCCTTCTGAAATGGACAGCATCTCGCTGATTTCCGGATGGCTGTATCCCTCGATGGCGAACAGGTTGAACACCATCCGGTAGCCCATCGGCAGCTGCTGAACCAGCCGAAGCAACACTTCGTAATCCAGATTGGCCGTGAAGGCGGTGCTGTTTTCTTCCACCACTTCCTCGTCGCCATCGTAGCGGACGACCTCCATGGTTTTGGATTTGCGGAGAAACTGCAGACTCTGGGTCACCATAATCCGGCGGATCCATCCTTCCAGGTTTCCTTCCCCGCTGAACTGATCGGTTTTGGAAAACACAATCATGAATCCCCCCATCATCACATCTTCGGCCTGGTATGGATCGGCGATGTATCGGTTACAGAGAGCAAACATTTTACGGTTCAGTTTCTGAAACAACCATTGCTGCGCCTTCCGGTCCTGACTCCGAAGTCCTTCGATGAGGTTCTTGTCCTGTATGGAAAAGCTAAGATTCACGGTTGTTTCTGGTTTCTGATGACAAGATGCAAAACAACGGGTTGGGGGTTGCCTGAGGAGAGAAAAAAAAATGATGAATGATGAATGATGAATTATAAATGGTGGAATGCAGGGCGATTCGAGGGGAAATGAAGATTTGAGGAATCAGTAATCAGTAGTCAGTATTTAGTATTCAGGTAGGGCAGAATTGATAACATCTGAAGGTCCTGGAGTCAAAGGTCAAAACTCAAAGGAAGCCGGAGGCTCAAAACGAATGAAAGGTTAAAAGTTAAAGTGCCCTCAAACCCTTGTGCGTCCCTGCATTCCATTCATAATTCATCATTTATAACTTATAATTGAAACAGTCTGTTGCCCAAAAAAAGCAGCCACAACCAATAACCATGACCACCTAATCATTGCCCCTGCATTCCATTCAT
>ERZ795056.1414-NODE-1414-length-28297-cov-6.214326_pt1 | contig 28297 bp, 28 predicted proteins | sample MGYA00375140_ERZ795056 | MGnify/ENA primary metagenome ERZ795056 (study PRJEB30185, sample SAMN05720227) | activated sludge metagenome | isolation source: Anaerobic digester | place: USA | collected 2015-03-09 ... | reverse complement strand
TCCTTGACCCCGAGATCCCCGGAATGGAGCCAGCCATTACCGTCGATGATCCTGGCCGTCGCTTCAGGCATGTTGTAATAGCCCTTCATGACGTTATAGCCGCGGCAGCAGAGTTCGCCCTGGACTCCGACAGGACACTCCTCGCCGCTCTCGGGATCCCGGACGGAGACCTCGATACCGGGGAGTTCCCGTCCGACCGTTCCGACCCTGACCTCGATCGGGTCATCCGTCCTGGTCTGGGTCATGACCGGTGAAGACTCGGTCAATCCATAGGCTATCGTAATATCACGACAATGCATTTCATCAATAACCTGTTTCATCACCTCGACCGGGCAGGGCGATCCGGCCATGATCCCGGTCCTCAGACTCGAGGTATCGAACATCCTGAACATGGGATGGTTCAATTCCATGATGAACATCGTCGGGACACCATAGAGTGCCGTACAACGTTCTTTCTGGACCGAAGCCAGCACCAGAAGCGGGTCAAAGGCTTCGACAACGACGGCCGTCGCACCATGCGTCAGGATCGCCATGATCCCCAGCACCAGACCGAAACAGTGGAAGAGCGGAACAGGGAGACAGACCCGTTCCTGTCCGGTGAACTTCTGGCACTCCCCGATCCAATACCCGTTGTTCAGGATATTGCGGTGGGTCAGCATGACACCCTTGGGAAAACCGGTTGTTCCCGAGGTGTACTGCATATTGATCACGTCATTTGTGTCGAGTTCCTTGGCGATCCCGTCCAACACCGCATCATCCATCTGCTGTCCGAGGAGGAGCAGCTCCGGGGTCGAGAACATCCCTCTGTGCTTCTGCGGTCCGATGAAGATGATGTTTTTCAGGCGCGGGAATTTGACGCTCACAAGGGATCCGCGTTCGCAGGTCTTGAGTTCGGGGATCAGTTCGTTGACCATGGCCACATAATCATTGTCCCGGAAGCCGTCGATCAGACAGAGTGTCGAAATATCGGACTGCCGGACAAGATATTCCAGCTCGTGGGTCCGGTAATTTGTATTGACAGTGACCAGCACAACGCCGATCTTGGCCGTCGCATACATGAAGGTCAACCAGTCCGGAACATTGGTTGCCCAAATCCCGAGATGATCCCCTTTTTTCAGGCCGAGTGCGAGCAAGCCCTTGGCCATGTCTTTGATCCGCCTGTCGAACTGGCTCCAGGTGAAGCGCAGATTCCGGTCGGCATAGATCAGGCACTCCCTGTCGGGATGGGCGGCCACGCAGGCGTCGAAGACCTGGCCGATTGTCTTTTCAATGAGTTGCATGGATCGGGCTCCCGTCAGAGTGGTGCATGGACAACGGCCAGGATCTTTGCCGACCGACCGTCAGCACTCCGGACCTGGTGGGACACAATCGAATCGTAGTAGATGCTGTCTCCGGTCTCGAGCCGGAAGTTTTCGCGCCCATAGATGATCTCGACAGCACCCTCGAGAACATGGATGAATTCCTCACCCTCGTGCGAGGACGGAGTCGCCCCGCCTCCGGAGGCCGGATCGAGCTCGATGATGAAGGGTTCCATGTGCCGTCCCGTCTTGCCCTGGGCAAGCGAGAAAAAATCCATCCCGCCTCCTGCTGCAGGTCCTCCGACACGGGCCACTTTGGCCTGGGCTCCGGACCTTGTCACGACCGGACCGAGCGATTCCTGGTCATCGAGAAAAGTTCCCAGACGCACTCCGAGAACCCGTGCGATTTTTATCAGGGGGGTCAGGGAGGTAACCAGTTCCCCGCTCTCGATTTTTGCGATCACATCGGCGGGCATCCCGCACTTCTCGCCAAGTTGTTCAAGAGTCACGTTCCGGCTCTCTCTGACACTGCGGATCTTTTCTCCAAGCTGTCTGCTCATTCTCTCTCTCCACTCGAACTGGATTCTGTGCGGGCCAGTATACCCCATCCACAAGGATTTGAAAAGGGAAATACGCGGACGAATCGGCAGAGGACCTCAGCCCCCGCTTCATGTACCGGAGAGTCTTCCATGGATCCGGAGATTCTTCCAACCGGGAGGAAGAAGCGCCTCATGTGTGACGATTTCAAGAGACTCGGCGGGCCCGGCTCCATCGGGAAAGCGGAGCGCGAGGTCCCGATCGGCACAGACAGTCAGGGTAAAAGGAAATCGCAATTCCCGTCCGTCGGTCAGACGGAGAACGATCTCGTGCAGTTCCACAGCCCGGTGGTGTGCTCGCTTGATTGCATACGGAAGAGGGAGAGCCTCGGCAACGGCGCTCTCGACCATGGCAGGAGCGGCAAAGCGGATGCGGATGGACCAGGGCGGCAGACCTTCGGCACGCCAGCCCCGTCCGTCAAGAATCATCTCCGGCCGTGCCCCCGCTCCATCCCGGGAGGCCAGAATTTCCGGCGCTGATTTTGCGATCTCCCGCACTGGTTCTTTTTGCTGAACACCCACGGATCCGGAATGGACGGCATTTCGACGGAATGGTTGACAGACCCGGTATTCCCCGCCCGAGATCATCGCCCAGGCCGCATTGATCTCCGCCATCCTGGAGACATCCCCGCCGGCATCGGGATGATGGATCCGGACGAGGGCCAGCCAGGCCTTTCTGGCTGTTTCCCTCGAAGCATCCCCGGGAATCCCCAAAATCTCCCAGGGAGAACCGGGACTCACGGAACGGCCTCATGCAGGTCCTTGCGGATGCGCTGCGCGAGCACGGTCTTTCCGGTGTTGGTCGCCTCATGTCCGAGGAGATAGCGCGCCCGGGAGTCATGCCAGTCCTCGTCCTCTTTCAATCCGAGCAAGCGGGCCGCGACCGAGATATCGACAGAGATCTGCCCCAGTGTCCGCATCCCTTCCCGGGCCCGGTGCAGATAGCCGATGGCGACCGCGGGCAGCCCCTGTTCCAGAAAGAATTTTCCGGCGGCATAGCGGGTGACCGGGTCCTGATTCCGGGCGGCACAGAGTCGCCAGAGCCTGCCCCGGACTTCACGGCAAGCCGCATCCGGAAAGAGCTCATCGATCCGTCCGAGCAGGGCCGCCGTGAGCGGGCGCCAGTCCCCGTTGTCTCCCGCTGCCAAACCGACCAGTGCTCCCTCTATCAGGGAAGCATCTGCATTGGTGGCCCGCATCATGCCAATTTCGATAAGTGACCGGGTTTCGCCGCTCAGGATATGGCCAAGGCTGTTGAACAACGTCACGGCCTCGGGAATCCGCTCGGCCCGCGTCAAAAGCCGCAATTCCCGCTCGAGATAGTAGGCTGTTTCGTCCGGTGGAGCACCCGGGCGCCAGAGACGGGCCTGACGAAAATGCATGGCAGCATCGTGGTAACATCCGGCGGCCTCGTCGGCCCGGGCTGCAGCCATGGACCAATAGACACTGCGTCTGGCACGGAACCAGCCGGCCAGCTCCCTGACAGCAAAGCGGGCCGCCTCGGGCCGGCCAGCCGTCAGGCAGGTTTCGATACCATTGTTGAGATAATCGAGGTTGTATCCGCTCTCGGCCACAGTCCGGACAGCCCTTGCGACCAGAACAGAATTGGAGGCCCCGGTTCTGGCAAGACCTTCCAGAGAAAGCAGATCAAGCGGATTGGCCTGAAGGGATCGTAGATAGGCGGCCTGGGCATATTCCTTGTTCCCGCAGCGCTCGAAGCAGACAGCCAGTACCCGTTCACGATCGCCCTGGGGAAACCCGGAAATCGCTGCCCATCTCCGGCAGGCCTCGATGGCTGCGGCATGCCGACCGGCAGCGAGTTCCAGTTCCATGATCCTGTTCCAGGCATGGGCCGTTGCCCCGAAGCGCAGACTGGTCCGGTACAATTCGAGGGCTTTGGCCTCTTCCCCCGAGAGATCATGGCTGCGTGCCGCCGCAAACCAGAGATTCCAGGCATTCCACTGCCAGGCAGGCGAACGGGCCAAGAGGGAACGGTACTCGCTGGCTGCCGTACGGATCTTGTTGGTCATGCCGCACTGCGTGTAGAATTCGACAAGCTGCCAACGGACCCCGAGATCGAATGGCCGGGTTTTGACAAGCCAGAGATGCTGTTTTTCGAGCGAGACAAGATCACCGGTGATACGGGCACTCCTGATCCGGAAATCCCATGGCTGGTAGAGTGGTGCCAGTATATCCGGAAAGATGGCCCTTTGTGGTTGATTCGATGCAACCAGTGTCGCCGAAACGGCAAGAATGAGGAAGAACACGATCCTGATGCACCAGGGAACCGGGGAGAATGATTTTGAACCGTTCGAGAGTCTCATCAAAAAAAAATACTCAATCCGTGGGCGCCAGTCACGAACGCCAACAGGTCACGGAAATTAAAGAGAAGGTGGACTGGCACCAAGGTCGCAACATCTCCCGAGGTTCAGCATTGAGCATCCGTTTTGTCGGATTTTCTCCAGAGGACCCAGAGCGCGCTTGACAGGGATGAAGGGATTCCATATCTTTTGAGAGTAGTGAAGTATCGACACAGCCGGGTGGTGTAAGGGTAACACAGCGGGTTTTGGTCCCGTTATTGAGGGTTCGAATCCTTCCCCGGCTGATCTGGTCCAAATCCCGCGACATACTCGGCCATCGTATCCGCTACCTGGACAAAGTCGGTCATCCCGATCAATTCCACCACTTTTCGAAAATGGGCTGTCAGACCGACAAAAAGCACCTTGCGGGACTGACTGACAGCCCTGGTCACAAGGGAAAGCAGGGTTGCGACTCCTGCGGAATTGACATACTTTGTCCGGGAGAATTCGAAAGCGATCACTTCGGAGGGATATTGGAGGGCGACATCCCATGCTTCCTTGATCCTGGAATCAGACTCGGCAGTGATGTCTCCCTGCAGGAGAATCACCGGGATTCCACAAAACATGGTGCTTTCGAGACTGAATTCGTATTTCATGATATCAACATTGTATCCTTTCTTCTTCCGGCTGTCAATCGGGTTTCATCGACCAGTTCCGAACCCGTTGACAAGAGCCCAAGGGTGATTGTGACACCCCATTTCCCGTGCACTGTTGAACAGAACTTCATTCAGAAACTGCATCTTCCATTGACAGGGACCGGATGCATCGATAGAATGTCCGTTGTGAGGGTGGCATGGCAGACAGCAAACAACAGAATGCGGACTCCAGCGAAGATTCAAGCTTTATAAACGCGCTGGAACAACTCGCGCCTCCCCCGCCGGAAGGCTTTCATTCACTGAATGCTGCTTCGGGCGAGCGGGACGTGACGGATATCAGCGAGATCCCCGACATCACGGCCTTTCTTGACGCATCCTCACCGGATGACGACTACCTCCCGGCCGAGACCGCGCCCCTTGTCGAAACCTGGGTCGATGGACGACGGATCGATCCAAGGCGGACAATGTTCCGGCTTCTCGGTATCCTTGCCAGCCTGGTCGTGGCCGTCTTTCTGCTTCTGGCCCTCGTCAGTCTTCTCGGTCCATCTGTCCCCTCGTCACAGGGGACCGCCCTCGAACAGGAACTGGCCGCAGGTCGTCAGATCATCATCGAAACCGGTCCCCTCGGGGAGATTGCGCCATTTCTCCACCCGGAGCGCCTGATTCCCGGTGTCGATCTTGATCTTCTGGACGAGGGCCAACGTGTTGCCCCCGCGAACTATCGACTGGAATTCGAATGGCAAGTCCCGCAGATCATCATCCTCCTCGATCTGAAAAATCCCGCTACGCCCCTGGTCCGTTCTAGGCTCAAGGATCTCTTGCAACAGATCACAGCCTTGATCACGAAAAAACGGGAGAATGAGCCCGACACCCTGTGTTCCCTCTGGACCTGGGACCAAGGCCGACCTGTCCAGAGACTCGCAGCGACGCCGGTCCAGGATGACCTCCTGACCGGGTTTGCCGATGCACGCGGAACCTGGTCGGCCGGGGAATCCATGCTGCACACCGTTCTTTCAACCTGTACCAACCAGCGTGATTCGAACCAGATTGTCATCCATATTGCCGATTACCCGGCGACAATTTCCGGCAAATTCAGTTCCGAAAAACTCTACACCATCCTGAAAAAGCACCCACGGACCGCCATTGCCGGTCTCCGCCTCAATCCCGCAGCCGAACGGGATACACGCTATGAGGATCCTGTCCGCTACATGGCCGAGAATGCCAGAGATTTCATTCTTCCCGACTGGGCCTTCCTCTCCGAAAACGTTTTGACGAATACACCGCCCTCCTTGGCCTTTCTTCTCGAACGCAAGGCGCCAGTCCGCTCGATCCGCTTCATCTATAAACCCGATCAGTCCATACTGGATGCCGCGCTCGAAAAGCCCGGGATGATGCGTCGGATCAGCCTCTCCCTGCGAAGATACCCCCGTGATCTCAAACTTTCTGCGCTCTCTTCCGCATCCTTTGCTCCGGACGTCTACAAAACCCATCTCACCGCGCAGGTCCACAGGAGCCAGAGTCTTCAACCTGAAACCAATTCCCGGTTCCGGATCATCCCCCGTGAATGGATCTTCGGCCTCACCCCGGGAACACGGAATATCCAATACACGGCCGGGCGTCTGGCAGCGGCATCGCGTTCGGTCCTGACCGCCGCACTTCCCGGCGGAATTTTTTTGGCCAAGAGCATGGAATCCAATGCCGCCATCCCGGCCGCGGTTGACGGGATCGGGTTTACCGCTCCGCATCTTGTTTTTCCCGAACTCCTTGAAGAGCCCTCGTCCGTCAAAAGCAATCTTGCCTCACGGTATTACCACACAAACCGGTCTGCCGTCCTTGACGTCCGGACACCGCTCCTTCTCGCTCTGACCGGACTGGAGGGACTCTCCCACGAAGACTTCGATGATCCAGCATCCATTGCTTTCGGTCTGAATGTTTCTCTCTCGAACAACAAGACTCTCCAGCCGGCAACATCCATCCTGGACGCGCTCAGCCAGCCATCCGGACTCAGGTTCCGCAATTCTTCTTTCCTGCAACTGACCCCCTATCCGGACCAGAGCGAAGGGAAAGGCCGGATCATGGTCAGCGGTTTCGAGATGCTGGCGGTGTTGGACAAACTGACCCGTGATCCCGCCTGCTCCAACGGCATCCTAGTTGCCGGTTCAGCCGCATTCTTCCCCTCCTCATGGAAGGGTCTGAGTGCAGTTCAGGGACAGATTGCCGATCTCCTCAAGAAACTTGCCCAGCGCGGAATCCATGTGATCATCCCTTGGGAGGGCCCGACCGGAGAGTTCAGCCTTCCGCTCCCGGAGAATCTTCTTGCGGTCCATCCCGTTCATACTGTTGACCGGATTCATTCCCCGATCCGCGCCGAGTCCTTCCTTCAGGCTCCCGGCAGCTTTGCACTGGCACCGGCCCTTCTCCCCGACGGGAAATATGCCGGTCCGGCGGTGGCTGCGGCCTGGGCAGCCGGGATGGTCGCCAGGATCCGTCAATCCATACCGGGGATACCGGTTGCAGGAATTTCAGATATCCTCCTGCGCTCCAGCGAGATGCGCGGTGATGTTCTCGCCTCCCGCAGTTTTTTCAACCACGGAATCCTGTCTCCAAAGATCCTCCCGGAAGTCATCTCAAACCGTATGGAGATCTCGGGCATTCCGCTCCGCTTCTCCCGGATGGCACAGGATCCCTATCATGACGCGGCATCCCTCTTTTGTGACGGTTTTTTGAACAGTCTTGCCCCGGGAACCCTGATCCTTCCCCTCCCGGGTTCGTTGAAGAACAAGCGCTTTACCCGGGCCTACCAGTATTTTGACAGGACGGCCTTCTATCACGGCATGCCCACCACCGCCCCACGCTACGATGCCAACAAGACCTTCATTCCGACAAAGGACGAACGGGAAGAACTGGCCCTGGTCTTCTGGCGTGGAAGCATGTTCCTGTTCTGTACACAAAACGGCAACCGGGGCTGGATTGTCAACTATGAAAGCCTGCCGTCCCGGGGGGACGCGGTCTGTATCGACGACGATGACGAAGTCCTCTTTTTGGCAACCCGTCACGGCGAAATTCTGGCGATTGATCCGACAACCGGACTCCTCCTCAATATGACAATCGAATCCTCCGGGACGAGTTTCCGCTACCCGGCCATTCCCGTCGATCACGGAAACGGCCAGCTCACATTGGCGCTTGATGCCCGGCACAATATCCTCTGGTGGACCGGAAGCGGGAGCCGCTATCTGACAAGACTCTCCTGGTCCCGCAGCGGGGGACAGATCTTTGCCCGCTACGATTCCAGAATTGATGCGCATACCATCCCGCTCTCGGACACTCCGTTTCCACCGACAACGAGCATGGATCGCCTTCTCTCCCCTGTTGTCCTGCATGCCAACGGGACTTTCAACATTCTCACCTCCGGTGTCAAGCCGCGCTATCTCCGCTTTGATCATCAGGGTTCAACCTCACCCGGACCGGGCTGACCAACAAGGAGGAGCCATGTCCCGCGGATCGAGGATCCTGTCTGCCATACTTCTTCTTGCCTGGATGGCCTGTGCCCCGAAGGACGAATGGTTTGGCGTGACAGAGCCACCTCGTGATGATACGCTGATTGTCAACAACGGCACCGAGCCCGAGACACTGGACCCGGCCCTGATGAACGGCAATATCGAGGGGAATCTGGCCTTTTCCCTCTTTGAAGGGCTGACTCGCTTCGATCCAAAAACTCTTGACCCGCTGCCCGGTGTGGCAACGAACTGGCATGTCTCCGCTGACGGCAGGACCTGGACCTTCCACCTCAGGTCTGATGCCGTCTGGTCCGACGGAAGCCCGATCACAAGCCTTGATTTCGCGTGGAGCTGGCTCCGGCTTCTCGCGCCGACAACAGCGGCCCGCTACGCGTCTTTTCTCTACCTCGTGGAAAACGCCGAAGCCTTTTCCATGGGAACAATGACAAACGCCACCCGGGTCGGGATCAGATGCCCCGATTCGCAGACACTTGTCGTAACCCTCGTCCGTCCGGCACCCTATTTCCCGTTCATGACTGCCTTTTATGTCACAATGCCTGTTCACCGAAAATCTGTCGAGCGCCATGGTCAGGACTGGACCAATCCGGAAAATCTCGTCTCGAACGGACCTTTCGTCCTCAAGACCTGGCAGATGCACCGAAAAATCGAACTGATCAAAAACGAACGCTATCATGGCCGGAACGAGGTTCACCTCAAGCGGGTCATCTTCCTGCCCATTGAAGATACCGGTACGGTTCTCAACCTCTACAGACGGGGCGATATCGACATGTTGAATGATGTCCCCCTGGAACTCTTCTCCTGGCTCAAGACCAGACGCGATTATTCCGGTCATCCCGGCTGGGGAGTCTATTATTACAAATTCAATATCAATCGCAAGCCCTTTGACGATCGCCGGGTACGACTGGCCCTCTCGCTCGCCATCAACCGTTCCAGACTGACCGACGAGTTCCTGGCTCAAGGCCAGATCCCTGCGACGGCATTCACGCCACCGATCCCTGACCGGTATTTTCCACCGGGCAAGGCCATCTACGATCCGCAAGCGGCCCGCAAACTCCTGGCTGATGCTGGCTATCCGGAAGGCAGGGGATTTCCGGCAGTCCGGCTTCTCTACAACACCATCGCCACGGATCTCCACAGACATGTCGCGGAGGTCCTCCAGGCCATGTGGAAACAGGAGCTCGGGATTACGATCCAGCTCGAGGTCCAGGAGTGGAAAACCTATCTCAAATCGGTCGAAAACCGGGAATTCGATCTGGCAAGAGCCGGTTGGGTCGGGGACTTTCCCGACCCGGGGACATTTCTCGATCTTTTCTTACAGGCTGACGGCAACAACAATACCGGCTGGACCGACCCGGAGTACACACGGCATGTGGAGGCAGCCCTTTTCGATAAAAACCCGGCGACACGGATGCAATCCTTTCACAAGGCTGAATTGATTCTTCTTGACGAGATGCCGGTCATTCCGGTTTTCTACTACGCCTTTACCATGCTGAAGAAGCCCTGGGTAGACGGTGTCTTCGGAAACTTCCAGGATATTCATCCGCTCCGCTCGGTCCGGATCAGAAAGGCCGGCTCATGAAAAAACGGATTCTGTTACGACTCGGTTCCACGTTCCTGGTCCTGGCCTGCATCATCACCGCAAGTTTCTTCCTCATCCGTCTGGCCCCCGGAGGGCCGTTCGATGCCGAACGCGCCATCTCGCCGGAGATCCGTGCCCAACTCATGCGGCAGTACGGACTGGACCAGCCCCTGCATGTCCAGTATCTGCACTACATCGAAAACCTGCTGCATTTCGATCTGGGGATGTCCATGAAATATCCCGGAAAATCTGTTTCAGGTATTTTATCGGAGGGACTCCCCTGGTCGGCAGGTCTGGGAGCCTTCGCACTGCTGACAGCCCTGTTTTTCGGAATCAGCATGGCCTGGCTGGGTGTGCAAATGCCCGGGCGAAATCTTGATCGCTGGCTGACCCGGATCTCTCTGGTCTGCCTCTCCCTGCCGGGCATCATCATCGCTCCACTCTCCGTCCTGATCTTCTCTCTCTGGCTTGGACTCCTCCCGGCCGGGCTGCTCGAGGGACCTGAACATCTTGTCCTTCCGGTATTCGCCCTGGCCATTCCCCTGGCAGCACGGATTTTCCTTCTGATGCGGGACAGCATCCAGACCCAGACTGCCAGTACCTGGTTCAAAGCGGCACTCGGTCGAGGGATCACATCGTCAACCATTTTTCTGCGTCATGTCCTGAGGCATGCCATGGCGCCTGTCGCGGCCTTCCTGGCACCGGCCAGTGCCGCCCTCTTGACAGGCAGCATCGTCATCGAAACCGTTTTCATCCTTCCCGGAATCGGCCGCCATTTCATCCAGGCGGCACTCAACAGGGATTTGACCCTGATCACCGGAACAGTCATCGTGTACAGCGCGATCCTTCTCTTCTTCAACCTTCTGGCGGATCTGCTCCTGATGCTCCTCGATCCGGCAAAAACGGATCTGGAGGCTGACCCGTGAAAATCGTCCTGATCAGTCTCTCCATTCTCGTGTTCCTGTTTTTGCCCGAGATTCTCTCCCTCTCGGCAACCGAGATAGACCTCCCGAACGGGAATCAAGCGCCAAGTCTGGCTCACCCCTTCGGACAGGATCTCAAAGGCAGGGATCTGTTTGCCCGAGTGATCCATGGCACCAGACTCTCCCTGATGATCGGACTGGCCGCAACACTGGTGAGCTGTACAATCGGAACACTCTGGGGTGCCGTTGCCGGGTTTCGCGGAGGAAAAGTGGATACGGTGATGATGCGGATTGTGGACGTTCTCTTTGGTCTGCCCTTCATGTTTGTCGTCATCATCCTCATGGCATTTGTCGGACGGTCGATTCTTCTTTTATTTCTCGTCCTGGGGCTGATCCACTGGTTGACAATGGCCCGGGTCCTCAGGGCTGAAGTGACCCTCATCAAAAACCGGGAATTTGTCCAGGCAGCCAGATCTCTTGGGTGTAGCACCTGGAGAATCCTGTCACGCCATATCCTGCCGAATATCAGTGATACCATCATCGTCTATATGACTTTCACCATACCCGGGGTTGTCCTTGAAGAAGCTTTCCTGTCATTTCTCGGCCTCGGAGTTCCTGCGCCTGAAGCCAGCCTGGGAACCCTTGTCAGGGAAGGCATCATCACGCTCTCCGTCCACCCATGGCAACTCTTTTTCCCTGCGTTTTTCCTGTTGACCATCATCTTCTCGGTGAACTGGCTGTCCCGCCGTCTTCAATGCCGTCTGGCCGGACAGGGAATCGCTACCCGAAACGGCTGAAACCGGCCATCCCGAAGACATTTGCCAGACTTCCAGTTTTTGCCTATACTATGCACGGGGAATATCAAAAACCAATCCCTGAATATGGAGGACGTACCACATGAAAAGAATCCTGATCTTGACAAGCATTGCCTTGCTTGTTTTCTCGCTTCCCGCCTTTGCCGAAAAGAACGGAGGAACTCCGATTATCGGTGGCGGAACCGGAGTCATCACGACACCGACCGCCTACACCATCGGTGCGAGCGGTCTTGATATCGGATTCAACTGGATCAGCAAGTCAACCCTGGCTGCTTCGATCGGATTCGGATTTATCGACAAACTCGATCTTTCTTTCGGTTTCGAACTGGATGATGATACCGGAGTCGATGCCGACCCCTTCCTGCACATCCGCGGCAAATACCGCTTCTACGGAGAAAACCGTGGACAGGACACATGGGCTTTCGGTCTGGACATGGCCCTGGCTCTCGGCGATCAAGCGGATGCGCTTTCCAACCCTGAATCCCCGGCCATCACGATGTATGTTGTCAATTCGTTTTTCGTTTCCAGCTTCCAATTCAACTGGGGTGTGGGCTATACCTTTGGAACGGAAGACAACATCAACTTCATGGTCGGTATCTCCAAGCTGATCGTCCCCAGTTTTTACATCGAAGCCGATTTTTCGAATTATGCCAACCGCTACTTTGCCGCAGGGTCCGGTGCCCATGCCAATGTTGGCCGTGGTGTAGGAAACATCGCCGCGCGTCTCCATCTCTTCGAGGGTGTCCTGCGCTTGACTCTCGGGCTCTATGATGCCTTTGATGCTACCCGCGAGATTGGTCTCGGAGCGGCACTCAAACTGGGTTTCTGATTGTTCTCTCTGCTGTATGTCAAGGAGGGCCTGCCTCTCAAGCCGGCCCTCCTTTTTATTTGGTTTTATCCTGTTCCATCAAAATACCCGTTGTGAGGAGAAACCGGGCATGCTACACTTGTCCTGTTGCACAAACGGAAAATTGCCGATATTCGTATATCGTGACATATCTTCTCCAGCGGGGTTCGTCAGGCCATGTACGTCCGTTTCTATGGTGTCCGGGGATCGATTCCGACTCCGATGCGTACCGAGGAATACGTGACGAAGATCCGCGACGTCCTCGAACGGGCCAACACATCCGATATTTCCAGTCCCGAAGCCCGTGAAGCCTTTATCGCAGCCCTCCCCTTCCATCTCCGGGCAACCTATGGTGGAAACACATCCTGTGTCTATCTCAATATTGACGGAACACACATCGCCCTCGACATGGGAAGCGGACTCCGGCTTCTCGGGCTGGATCTCCTGACCAAGACCTTTGGCCGCAACAGTGACGAGATCCACATCTTCCTCAGCCATACCCATTGGGACCATATCCAGGGACTCCCTTTTTTCGTTCCGGCCTATCTTGAGGGGAACAGGGTACATATCTATTCTCCTTCCGAAAATATTGCCGACCGGCTCGAGATGCAGCAGTACGCCCAGTTCTTCCCCATCTCACTCCGGGAGATGGGGGCCGAATTCAACTACGAACGAATGGAACTCGGCAAACCCTATTCGATTGCCAATTTTGTTGTGAGCAGCATCAAACTTAATCACCCCAACAACTCGTACGCCTACCGGTTTGACCACGGCGGAAAGAGCGTCGTCTATGCGACGGACACTGAGTTCAACGAACAGAGTATCGATTTCATCAAGGGTTGTATCGAATTTTTCAAGAATGCCGATTTGCTGATTTTTGATTCCCAGTATACCTCCAAGGAATCTTTCGAAAAACTCCACTGGGGACACTCTTCTGCGAATACGGGAATCGATGTCGCGATCAAGAGCGGCGTCAAGCGGCTTGTCTTTTTTCACCATGAACCGGGTTATCCGGACGGTCAGCTTTCGGACATCTACAAAGACATCTTCAGATACCGGAATATGGTCGCACGGAGCCGTGATCTGGAGCTGATTCCGGGGTACGAGGGACTCGAGATTACCCTCTGACAATCTCCTGAAGAACCCGTTCATCCTCAGCGAGCAACAGGAAGAGCAGGCCCCTCTCGAAAAAACGGTTTCTGGCGGTCTTCTGATGGGCATCGGAATTGACGAAATCCCCTTGGAGACGTCCCGTCCAAATTCCCTCACAGGCGGCTTTGAGCCCGGGTGCAAGCGCTTCTTCGATCTTCCGCTTCGTCTCGCGGGAACACGAGTCGAGAATCCATACCGTTCCGGCGAATCCGGTTTCTGCCAATAGCGATGGCAGCAGGCCATGATCGGCCAGACGCGCTACCAGTTCATCAAATTCGTATGTGCTCTGGTGGTTGCCTGAGACAGCAAGCAGGCGGGATAGCTCATTCCCGTGCTGTACAAGCCAGGCCAGTGCATGGGCCAGGTCTTGTGCATCACCGGCAAAACCGGCATATTCCTCCCGCCATTTCCGTGAACGATGTTCGAGAAAGGAACCGAAGACATCTCCTTCCACTAGAGGACGAATCCCGGCCCAAAGGCGAACCGTGCCGAACCAGGAAGGAAGGTACCCCTTGAGAACAGCTCGAGTCAGATGCCCGGCACCACCCTTCGCCAGCCAGAGATACCATGCCCGTGAACGCACTCTGGCAAAAGCATCCCCGGCCGGTTTGAGTGCAGCCGGAAGACGGCTACCCGAATCGATCTGTCTGCACCAGGCGGCCCGGATCAGGGAGAGGACCACGCGTCCCCATGCACTGTTTTGCTTGTGCGGCCTTGCTTTGAGCGGTCCCAGGGCCCGCACCCTGACACGGTCAGGCAAAAGGGATGCCCCGATGATGCCTTCAAGAACAAGTTCACGAAGCATGTCGTCCGTCAGGTCGTTTCCCTTGAGGAGTCCTGTCAGCATCTCCGTTTTTTCCTGTGCTCCGGCCACACGGAAAAGATCTCCCGGATCAGGAACCAATCCTGGCATCAACTTGAGTACCTGGACCGGTTCCTGAAGCACACAGGCCTGCCCATCCCTGAGCATCCCGCAACGCATGAGGGCCCTATTGGATACAAGGATCTCCATGCTGGCATGAGTGATCCGTGCCCCCGGATGGTCGGACTCGGGGCAGAGTCTTTGGATATGATATTCGAGATGATCAATATCACTTCGGCTACTGGGAGTCAGAACAGACGGCAACACACCGTTTCCGGACGGATGGATACCAACAGAACCAGGATCCCCGATATCGGGAAAACCAGGCAGGAGGAGTGAGAGCGGAATCCAGGGTTCAGAGTTTGACATATTCCAGAACTCCCTCGATCTGCCAGGAGAGAGGGACAACAACCCGGATTCCACCACCCGGAAACCTGGTCCGGGTTGTAAATTCGGCCTGAATCGTCGTCCGGACGGGAACCAAGTCGGAAAGGAAATACTGGACCCAGACAGACTCTCCAAGCGGATGGGGCGTCTCAGGACTCTTGATCCTGATCCGGCTGGTCAAGGTCGTGTACGCATCCCGTGTCTCCTTGGTCCTCCCGGAATAGACGAGTTCAAAAGGCCATGGTTTTTCGACAGATATCCTGACAGGCTGGAATTCGTCCCTGCCGGAAAACCCCAGCAAACCCAGCAGCATTGCTTCTGCCCTCGTGAGCTTTGTCGCTTCGGTGGTTTTTTGAACCGAGAGAATGTCGCCCTGGGCTCTGTCAATCCAGAACCTGAGACTGGTCCCGGTCGGAGGGATTTTGAGACGACTGATCATGGGGGCAAGGATCGTCGCAAAACGTTTGTCGTATTGAATCTCGAAAGTATCGAGCGTGACCTTGAGACTGGCCACGCTGCCGACAACTTTTTCTATCTTCCCGGAAGCAGCCAGTCGTACTGTCGCTTCGACTTTGACCGTCAGAGGCGATTCTGCTTTGACAACACACGTGATCCGGCCGGCCAGCCGGTACCCGTCGCCCTCCTTCAGGCCACCGGCACCCGAAGCGGGACGACCTCTGGTTGTCTCCCGAGTCCGGCATCCCGTCATCACGGCGAGACAGCACGCAAGACCGAGTACCGCCAGTCGATGCCTGACCTTCAAGCGGAAACCTCATCAAACACGAGACTGGCAGCCCCCATCAGGCCGGCATCATTTCCGAGGGAGGCAGGCAGAATCCGGCAGACCGTCCCTGCGGCCGGCAAGACCCTCAGACGAAAACTCTCTTCCAGCGGGGTAAAAAGAACCTGGCCGGCCGCGGAAAGACCGCCTCCGAGAATGACCGCTTCAGGATTGAGAAGATTGACGGCCGAAGCAATGGCGATTCCAAGGTATTCGCCTGACTCACGTATCAGCGCTGCTGCCCAGGGATCGCCGGCCTGGGCAGCCTGGACGATATCCAAAGGTTCGACAGATCGTTCCTGGATCTGCCCCAGCACCGTCTGTGGATGTCGTTTGACAATATCAGCAGCCCGTTCACGAAGCGCCCAGGCTGAAGCGTAGGCCTCGACACAGCCCGTTCCGCCACAGGTGCACCGGCGGCCGGCCACATCAATGATCGTATGCCCGAATTCACCGGCGTACCCGCTTCTCCCGGAAACCGGTCTGCCGTTGATGATCAAGCCACCGCCAATACCGGTGCCCAGTGTGATCACAAGCACATCCTGCATCCCCCGGGCTGCCCCCCAGCGATGTTCACCCCATGCCGCCGCATTGGCGTCGTTGTCCATCAAGACGGTGTCGCTCAAGCCTTCGAAGACCTCACGCAACGAAACACCGACAAGCTGGGGTATGTTTTCGGAAAACCCGGCAATGCAGGGGACTGACCTGTCGATCGCTCCCGGCGCACCCACTCCGATCCCTGTTGTCTCCGGCTCATGATCACCGAGAAGATCCTGCGCGACGCGACGGAGGATGGCACACATCTCCTCCCGGGATGGCGACACCGGAACACGCACACGCTGGAGAATCTCCCCGGTCGAGGAAACCCTGGCCGCCTTGATGAAGGTTCCACCAATATCGAAGGCAAGAACACTCTGCATGGACACCCGACTTTCAGAACGAATTTTTTTTCAGATACGCCAACCGGTTAGTGAGCATGGTCTTCAGCTTTCCCTCCGGTGCATGTTCAAGTGCCTGTGAAAAATAGCCTAGACATGGTCCTCTCTCGCGCAACTGGTAGGCCACTTCGCCCAGAGCGGCATACAATCTGGATGCGGCGATACCAAGCGGCTTTTTGGCCATCAAAGGCTCGAGCTTGGCACGTGCGGCTTTCCACTCCATCTTCTCGAACTCGTTTTTCTCGATCTGCTCGACGTCCAATCGGACGAGCGTATCTCGCCAGGCTTGTGGCCATCCCGTTTCCAGCACGCGAAGCCATTCTTCCCGCTTTTTCAGGTCTCCGAGGGCTGTCCAATACTCCACCAACTCGATGGCAAACCCGGGATCCCTTGAGCCACCCATGGCAAGGGCTTTGAGTTTGTGGTATGCCGTATCCACGCCCCACTCCTTGAGCTTGTGAAGCGCCGCCCTGGCCTTCATGCCATTAGTCGCTTTTGCAAGAATCGCGGCCAGTTCATGCCGCCTTTCTTTTGTCCGCCCTTCCAGCAATTTGAAAAACTCTTCAGGACTTGATTCATCGTACCCGCCGATATGGTAGGGCATGCCCCTGGAATCCGTGAGAATGATGGCCGGAAACCAGCGCGCGCCATACCGCGTCTGGATGGTATCACCACTCTTCCATAACTCGGGATGTTCTTTTTTGAGTTTTTCGGTCAAATCGATTCTGACCACCTCGTAAAGCGACTCGGGTTTCCACTGGGGATTGGTCAAGATGTTTTTTTCGAGGAGACTGCAGGCATGGCACTCATCGGATTTTGAGACAATGATGAGGATATCCCGAGAGTTGGAACCGGCTGCCGCAATGGCCGCATCGAGGGAATCATGTGTTTTTTGGGATGAACACGCGACAAAAACACCGGAAAGAAGAAACGCCAAAAACAGAGAACGCATCGGGAATACCCTCCACCAGGATCATACGGATCGAAACCCTGTGGCCAGTCTATCACAAGCGAATATCAGGATTCAACCCTGGTCTCGGAGAGAATCTCGCCAATTTTTGACAGGACCCGTTCCCGACTGAGCGGCTTGACAATGTAGCCGGCTGCGCCCAGTTCCCGTGTCTCGAGCACTGTCTCCCTTTTTCCGATACCCGAGACCACCACACAGAGTATCCCGGGCCAATGCATCCGGATATGGCGCAGGGTATCGATACCGCTTGTTCCCGGCATCGTTATGTCCAGCGTCACAAGATCGATGGAACCTGCGTTTTCCTCGAGGAAGGCGATCGCTTCGTCTCCACCGGGAAGGGCAGCAGACACAGTGTGTCCACCCTTGACAAGAATCTGGGTGAGTTGGGTTGTCACAAACGCGGAATCATCAACTATCAGGATGGAAGCCATCGGAATCTCCTACGGCCTGAACAGAATGTCATGAATCCGGTTCAGATACTGCATCAGCAAACGTCGCTTGACTTCGTTGGTCAATTCAGGGGCATCCTGGCCGGCCCGCTGGTTGGTGTTGGTCGAGACAGTCAGATCTCCGGTTCGAAGTACGTTCTGCCGGATGACGGACGGTCCGATCCAGGCAAAATTGAGGTTTGCGATATCCGTCGACGCGACGAAGTTGCCGTCCGCTACATCCTGCGAACGGACCTGCCCTTGGATGACGACTTCCTCGTTCTGCCCGTTCAACTGGAGACTGTGATTTCCCCGGAAACTGATGATCCCGTTCGAAGCGATGGTCTGGACCATGACGGCAATTGTCGTTGCGAACTCACGCTCGCTTGTGTACTCAAGATTGTTGTTCCGGTTATAGGTCGTGTTGTTGTCGATCGAGGGTAAAAAGGAAAAGGTTTTCAGATCCGGCTTTCCAAGATTGAGCTTTTGGGTATCGCCTGCTTTCATCTCGGTTCGATACCGGACAAGGTTCCTGTACGAAAAACGGATTTTGAGAATATCACCCGGAACAACCTTGCCCCGGGATGAAAAGAGATGACCATCCTGCCAGAGGGAGACCCCCGCAAGCGGGAGCGCAGTGCACAGACACAATGCGGCAAAACCGAGCATTCTGCTTGCGAGGAACATCGTCCATCCTCCAGTTCTAGGGCATTCCCGTACCAGTATCGGCAGACCTGGTTCGGCCAAAAAGAAAAAAACGGGAGACCAGCAACACCGTCTCCCGTCATTCATGCATCTGATGCGACAGATTACCGCTTCTTGTTCTTGTGCCGATTGGCACGGCGCTTCTTCTTGCGCTTGTGTGTCGCGATCTTCATGCGCTTGCGTTTTTTTCCGGACGGCATGGAAGCACGCTCCTTATGCTGGAATCACTGCCCCGGAATCAGGAACAGTGCGCGTAGTCAATAAATAGTACGCATAAACCCGTGTGTGCGGGTATTTTTTTTGCTGTCTGTCATGATCCGGCTTCCTGCTGTATTCCGGCAAGACTGGACAACAGGCGGTTGACTCCCTCTTCATCTCCCCGTGAACAACAGAGAATGGTCTCACCGGTCTGGACCACGAGGACATCATGCAATCCGTGCACGACGACCAAGCCACCGGGATTGTCCGACAGAATGATGGAATTCCTCGTCTGACCGGCAATGCAATGGCCACTTCTGGAATTTCCCGAACCGTCCCCCCGGATATAGCGCGCCAAATCCTCGAAGGAACGCATCGGATCCCAAACCAATGCGGACTCCACCATCAACCAGTTTTTGGATTGGGAAAAAAACCGTGAAGAAAGATCGTCGGACTCGTCCATATCCTGCTGTCCGGCGAGAAACCCGAGAACATCGACCAGAAAGGTGGCTGTATTCCAGACATGGATTCCGGTTGCCCAGACAGCGCCACGCGCCGAGATGGCTTCTGCATCGGCGGACGGAACCGAGGGAAAATACCTGCGGATATCACGACCGAAGACCCGTCCGGACCGGATACAGGCATCCCCGGGAAGAATGCATGGATAGCCGGCCCTGATTCCACTGACAGAGACGGTTCCACTGACGATGCAGCCCGTTGCATGGGCAAGTCTGGCCGCATCATGGACGAGATCGGAAAATGCCTGGTCATCCCCGGCAATGATCCCGGCCGGAGAGAAGACGACCTGCCCATCCGGATCGATCAGGGAGATGGTTTCGGTCAGGGCGTACAGATCTCCCGGATTGGTGCCGGAACCGGCATACAACCGTCTGGAATCCAGTCCTGGCAGGAGTGAGGCGACCAGAGGGAGGAGCGGCTGCGGAGCAATCACCCAGATCCGGTCATCCGGTATCAGGACCCGCATCCGTTCGAATGAAGCTTCAAGAAGGGTTTTTCCTCCGAAAAATGGTCTGCAGGCAAAGGGACGGTTGGCCAAATCAAGCGGCCAGAGCCGCCGCTGTTCGTATCCGAGAGCGATGATCCCGAAGAGTTTTCCGCCTTTCATCCGCACCCTCCCGCAAGATAGGCCGCCAGCCGCTCATGATCCCGGGCATGGAACCAAACCAGCTCCGGAATGCGGCGAAAGAGCATGATCTGTTTTTGTGCAAGCGATCGGGTATTGACGATACACTGTGCCCGGGCCTCATCCAGTGAAATCCGTCCCCGGAGAAAGGCGATGGTCTCCCTGTACCCGACGCCCTGCATGGATGGCAATGCTTCGTGACACCCGGAGTCCAGCAGGTCCCGCACCTCATCCACAAGACCGGCTCCATACATCCGGTCGACACGCTCTTCGATTCGTCGGGCCAGTTCATCCCTGTCCACGATCAATCCGGCCAGGAGAAACTTGAGCGGATTCCGGACAGTCTGTTCCCGTTGCAGACGAGTGATCCCCGTCCCAGTCAGGGTCAGAACCTCCAAGGCCCGGATGATTCTTCGGATATCTGCCTGTGAGAGCCGTTTGGCTGTTTCGGGATCACGGCCCAGGAGTTCCCGGTAGAGCACGCCCGGTCGGGTTTTTTCCCGTTCCTCGAGTTCGGCCCGCAGTGCCGGATCCCGGGCAGGACCGTCAAACAGGCCATTGATCAGACCCTTGACATAGAGACCGGTTCCTCCAACCAGAACGACCTGCCGACCGGACTCCCTCGCCCGGGTTATCCAGGCTTCCGTCTGTTTGAGATGGGTCCCGACGCTCCAAACCTGGCGGGGATCGGCACAGTCGATCATCACATGTTCCAGTCGGGAACGTTCCTCCGGATCGGGCTTGGCTGTCCCGATGTCCATCCCCGTGTAGACCTGCATCGAATCCAGAGAGATCGCGAGAACATCCTTCCCTCCAAAAACAGCACAAGCCGCGGCTGTCTTTCCCGCGGCTGTTGGTCCACAAATCATAGGAATGGTCATGGGAGAATGATTACATCAGTAATCGTCCCGGACCTTCCTGGATGCAGCATCAACTCCAGTCTTGATCGGGATCTTCTCGTCCAGAAGTTTTGAAATGGCCAAAACTGCAAGTTTGTCACGCATCTTTCCGATCTCTTCGGAGGATGTGGTTGTAGCAATATGCTGCGAAATCTTCATGGCAGCGACACACATCTCATAGCGGTTTTCATTGCGGTTCAGCAATTTCTCAAACGGAATGGCCATTATCCAAAGCTCCTTTGCGCTGCAGAATGATCTCCTGCACTTGGGCATATGCCTGTTCAAAATCTGTGTTGACTACAGAATAATCAAAAAAATGCTCATCTTCAAGTTCTCTGACAGCATTGGACACACGAAGAGCCCGCACCTCCGGCGATTCCGTACTCCTGCCCATTAATCGTTTTTCAAGTGTGGCAACGTCGGGTGGGCGGACAAAGATCTTGAGGGCGCCGGGATAGAGCGCTCTCAGGCGGGCTGCTCCCTGGACATCGATATCCAGGATACAGAGCACCCCGGGTCGCGTTTTTTCAGCCAGTTCACTTTTAAGAGTCCCGTACCAGTTCCCGTGTACCTGGGCATATTCGGCGAAGGCCATTTCGTTTTTGAGCTGCTCAAACCGTTCGTGCCCGAGGAAATAATAATCCTGTCCGTCCTTCTCCCCCGGTCTTGCGTCCCGGGTAGTCACCGAGACAGAATAGCGCAACCAGTCAAACTCCGAAAGGAGCTTTTTATAGATGCTGGTTTTTCCGGCACCGGACGGACCACTGATGATGCACAGCCTTTTTTGATCGATCATTCGATGTTTCTCGCCTGTTCCCGGATTTTTTCGAGCAGGGACTTCATCCGAATGACCTCGTTGGAGAGGGCGAGATCATTCTGTTTGGATCCGATCGTGTTGATTTCACGGTTCATCTCTTGTGCCACAAAATCCAGAGTCTTGCCACAGGGCTCATCTCCCGAAAGGTGTTCCAGAAACAAGGCTTTGTGACTCTCCAGTCTGGTCAGTTCCTCATTGATATCCGTCCGGCTTGCAATGAGCGCGGCTTCGCTCATGATCAGGTTCTGGTCGATTGTCTTTCCCGTCATGGCCTTGAGACGATTTTTGAGTTCGTTGGCATAGTCGGGAACAAGCCCTTTGGCCCGTTTTCGGACCGTCTGGATGGATCTTCCGAGCACTGTCAGGAGTTTTTGCAGATCCCGGCGTGTTGCCTGCCCGTCATGAACGCGGACAGCAAGAAATTTTTTCAGGGCTGCATCAAGACATGGTTTGAGGTCCCGCCAGACAGTCTCCGGAGGGGTTGTCTTCCGGATCTGGATCACACCTTCGTATCCCATGATCTGGTGGGCCGTGACGTTGCTTGAATCCCCGACCATCCTGGCGACGAGTTCGTGAGCCTTGAGATAGGCCTGAACCAGTCCTGCATCGACCTGGGCATCGATGGCACCATCTTGGACGGAGACATCAATCCAGACATCAACTTTGCCCCGACTGGCAATCGCTTCGATGGATTTCCGGATCTGCCCGTCCCATGGCGACAAAAAGTGCGGCATCCTTGTCTGGATTTCGAGGTATCTGTTGTTGACGGACTTGATCTCGACAGTATAGGAATACGCACCCACCTGCTGCCGATGGACACCATAGCCTGTCATGCTCTTCATCCCTGCCCCCTGAAATACAAAACGCCGCCCTTTCGGAGCGGCGCTGCATTATGGAAAGAAATCCGGTGTGGAGATGAGGGGAGTCGAACCCCTGACCTCTTGAATGCCATTCAAGCGCTCTCCCAACTGAGCTACACCCCCGCATCTGCCCGGTCATGACCGTTGCGGACGAGAATAATTTACTTCGGAGCAGCCTTTGAGTCCAGTTTTTTTTGAATTTTCTTTATCGTACCGGGACGAGTATACTTTGGACACGCCGCGCCAGAAGGAGTTATCCGTGAGAAAGTTTCATTTCCTGTTTCTTTCGTTTTTGATGGGAGTTTTTCTGCTTTCCTGTGGGGCTTCCCGTCTCTCCCGTGAAGAAGCAGCCAGACTCTCCGCCCTCCCCGAAAAAAAGATTGCCGAACGCGGACTGACCTATTTCATAGAAAAAAATTATGATCTTGCGATCGATGCCTATTCCCTGATCCTTGCCAGGACCAATGCGGACAAGCGTTATGCCGCCTGGGCGCGCTATGAAACCGGCTTTTGCTACTACTACATGTCCGACTACGACAAAGCCATGGAGCATTTCAGGATTCTCCTTCGTGATTTTCCGCAACGGGAGTACGTGAATCAGCGGACACTGGCCGAGATGCTGATCAATAAAATCGAAAAAGGTCTGACTGACGGAATCTGATCGGATCCCCTGTTTTTACCGGTCCCGGCCCGTCAGTATGCTTTTTTTACTATATTTTACCATAATGAACCACCAGGAGGTCGGATATGAGTCTCTTTGATCAAATCAACACGGCAGAAAACTTCAACGAGGATGTCACAAAAGAAAAACATCTCCCCACGATCACGGCCACAAAGCTCGAGGGAAACCGCTACCGGGTCCGCATTGATGTCGGCCAGGGAAAGCACCCCAACGAAATCGATCACTGGATCCAGTGGACCGAGCTCCGCGTCCAGGGACTCTTTATCGGTCGCGCGGAGTTCTCAGCCAAAATCATGGAACCAATCGCTGAATTCGTCGTCAATCTTGAGGCACCGGCCAGCATCAGTGCGCTCAGCCGCTGCAACAAGCATGGACTCTGGGAGACGTCGATCAAAGTCGGGTGACTTCTTGCGGACAAACCTGTCTGGAACATCCCGCGCCGGTGCCGGCCGGGATGTTTTGCATGCAAGACCCCTGCGTCCGGTGACAGCCAGCTGTTCACCAAAAATGTTTTCAAGACCGGCACGCTTTCCTCAAACCGATCGGAAGAGATACGGACTCTCCGGAGACGGTCAGCGCACAATGTCCAACATGAGGACGGTCACATCGTCTTCGAATCCCGGAAGACCGGAGTAGCGACGCAACTGACCGGCCAGGCGTTCGAGCACATCCGTGCTCTCTTCCTTTTCGAGCGTCATGAAGTGCTTCTCGATCCGCTCCACACCGAACATGATGCCTTCGGCATCCGATGTTTCGTTGACACCATCGGAAAAGAGAATGATGGTATCCCCGATCTGCATCTGCATCTCGTTGTCTGTGTACGTATGCTCCGGAAAGAAGCCGACCGGGATTGTGCCCTCGTCAACCGTGATACACTGCCCCTGCCGCATGACGAGGGGACATGTTTGCCCGGCACGGATATAGCGCATGGAGAGCGTTTGAAGATCGAGGACGGCGTAAAAAATCGTGAAATAGAAACCACGAGGCCCCTTGCACTGGAATCGTTGGTTGAGGCGTGACGCAACCAGTGCCGGGGATGCCGGAGCGCCCTGCTCATCGTAGAGCAAGCCTTCCCGAGAACCAGAACTGTTGAGAAGACTGGAAACACTGACTGCGGAGAGTGCGGCTGAAACCCCATGGCCCGAGACATCAAGAAGGTAGAAAGCGAGATGCTGCTCGGTCAGTTCGATCACATTGAAAAAATCGCCACCAATATAGACCGATGGCTGATACAACCAGTCGATCTGCACACGACCACCCCAGCGCCGTGCCCTGTCGGGAAGCATATCGCGGAGGGTATGGACCGAGGTCTCAAGCTCGGAGAGAAGCAGGTTGTTTTTTTCGGAGAGTTCCCGTTCCAGGCTGATGATCCGTTTTCCGGCCTGGACCCGGACCCTGAGTTCATCCATCTCGTACGGTTTGACGATATAATCGTCGGCGCCGGCTTCGAGTCCGCGGACGAGCATCTCCTTGCCGTCACGGGATGTGACCAGAATGACGTAGACATACTTTGATGCCTCAAGACTGCGGATCATGTGGCAGAGCGTCAGACCGTCTATCCCCGGCATCAGCCAGTCCGTGATGACGATGTCATATTCACCATTCCGTATCTCGCGCCAGGCAGCATCCCCGTCGGGGACCGCAACGATATTGTCAAACCAGCGGGACAGGGTCCGGACCATCTGCATCCGGGCAACTTCCTCATCCTCGACGACCAGAAGCTTCATCCAAGCCCTCCAGCCGGCCCGTCCGGACGGGAGAGACCCCCGAGTAGTGCTTGAAAGGATGAGACGGAAAGCGTCTCGACCAGACAATCCGGATTGGCCGATGCAAGTCTCTCCGCAGGAGTACTCCCGCTGGCAACAGCCATGACGCGAAACCCGGCGGCACGGGCGCAGGCAATATCGTGGACGGAATCGCCGACAATCCAGACCCGGTCAGGATCGATCTTTTGTCCCAGGGATTCTTCGAGACGTTTTTTGGCGATTGGTCCGAGCTGGTTCCTGTCGTGATGGTCGCTCCCGTAAGCACCGGCTGAAAACCGGGTCGTGATTGAGGCCGCCTCCAGTTTGATCCTTGCCCCGGCTTCGAGATTGCCCGTCAAGAGACCGAGGACGACACCTGGCTGTTGTTCGAGCCAAGCGAGGGAATCGGTCACACCATCAAGAACACTGGCCCGAAAACCACGCTCGAGCCGGCTTCGCATCCCCTCGAGAAAACGCGTAAAAACTTGCTCGTGAACGACGGGATCATGGGCCTGTGCTCCATGCCCGTTATTGAGCAGGACCTCGCGCACGATCCAGGGATCGGTCCGGCCGGAGCAATCCACAGTACGAATGCTGTAGGGTTTTCCTGTCACAGCGGCGAAGGCATCCCGATAACTCTCTTCGGCCAGAGCACCGGCGAGAAGAAGTGTTCCGTCAATGTCGAAAAGAAAGACAATCTTCCCGCAGGATTCCATCAGGAGGCCCCAGGGGTTTTTCCCAGATCAATGATGCACTTTTTGGGACACACGGGAACACACTCCCCGCAGGAGGTGCACTTCGCATAATCGATGATGGCCAGATTGTTGATTACGTGGATGGCATCATAGCGACATGTCTTTTCGCACTTCATGCATCCGATACAGCCGACCTGGCAGATCTTGTTGCAGACGGCACCCTTTTCGGTTGAATTGCACAAGACATGGACTCTCCTGTCCGCCTCGACCAGTTCGATCAGCTTGCGCGGACATGCCGGGACACAGGCGCCGCACCCTGTACAACGATCTTCACGGATTGTGGTATGACCGTTCGCGTCGATGCTGATGGCATCAAAGCGGCAGACATTCACACAGGACCCAAGCCCAAGACACCCGGCCGAGCATTGGAGGAAGCCGTCAAAGAGGGCCGCGGCAGAGCGGCAGTCTGCCACACCGTTATAGCGGAATTTCTGGCGGGTCACATCGCTGCCGCCACCACAATGGATTCTGACTTTTTTCTGCGCACCCACATGGACAGCGATTCCCATGATTCTGCCGATGGCATTGGCGGCTTCCGCTCCGCCGGGTGCACACAAATGCAGGGGAACGCCCTGGGTGACAATGGCCTGCGCATAGCCCGAACAGCCGGCATACCCGCAGGCACCGCAATTGACTCCGGGAAGGCATTGTTCGACGGCAGCAGCGCGTTCATCACGCGGTGTTTCAAGTTTTTTTGCGGCAAAAGCAAGCCCATATCCGAGAAGAAACCCGAGTCCAGAAATCACTAGAACCGCCGCAATAATCGTTTCCATCAGTTACACTCCTTGCAAGGATGCGACCCATACGCTGACAGGCAGGGTCTGCCTGGCAAATCCGTCCTCATTCCTTGATCATCCCTGCAAATCCCATGAACGCCAGAGAAATCAGACCGGCCGTGATGAAGGCGATCGGGGCACCCCTGAGAACCCTGGGAATATTGCATTCCTCAAGCCGTTCACGAATCCCGGCCATCAGGATCAGGGCAAGGGTAAACCCGAGACCGGCACCAAGTCCAAAAACCGTACTCATCAGGAGGTTATAGCCCTTTTGGACATTGATGGATGCAGCACCCAAAACAGCGCAATTTGTGGTGATCAAGGGCAGGTAGATTCCCAATGTTTTGTACAGAACCGGGCTTGTCTTTTTGAGAACCAGTTCGACAAATTGGACCAGAGCCGCAATCACAAGAATGAAGGCGATCGTCTTGAGGAATTCAAGGCCATAGGGAACGAGCAGGTATTGGTAGACGCACCAGGTTGCCACCGAGGAAATCGTCAGGACAAAGGTTACGGCCATCCCCATCCCCAGCGCGGAATCCAGCTGGCGGGATACCCCGATAAAGGGGCAGATCCCGAGAAATTTGGCCAGGACAAAATTGTTGATGAAGATTGCGCTCATCACGAGCAGAATGACGGCTTCGACACTCATGTGTTTTTCCTCCCGACCAGTCCACCACAACAGATATCCCTGCGTCGGTGTGAAATATGCGCATCACGCCAGGTCAGGGTATTTGCGGTTCCCGTCGATTTCTTCCGGATCAGATTAAAGAGACCCATCAGGAGTCCCATCGTAAAAAACGCGCCCGGAGGAAGGATCATGATCACAGCCTTGTGCTCCTCAAGAAAAGGAACATGGATTGTCGTCCCGATACCGAGAATCTCCAGGGTCATCGTTCCATTCCCGAGAAGCTCGCGGATGGTTGCCAGCAGAAGCAGGGAGAGCATGAAACCCGTTGACATTCCGATCGCGTCCAGCAGGGACGGAAACGGCGAATTTTTGGAGGCAAAGGCCTCAGCCCTTCCCAGGATGATGCAGTTGACGACAATCAGCGGAATGAAGATTCCCAGTGCGTCCGCGAGGCTGGGCAGCCAGGCCTGCATCGCCAGGTCGACGATGGTGACAAAGGAGGCAATGACCACGATGAAAACCGGAATCCGGATCGTATCGGGAACCATGGAGCGCATCAGGGAGATGACAAGATTGGAACCGAGCAACACGACAAGAATCGCGACACCCATCCCGATTCCGTTGATCACCTGGGTACTGACCGCCAGTGAGGGACAGAGCCCGAGCATGATGACGAAAACCGGATTTTCCTTGAAGATTCCTTTTCGAATCTGGTTCATGGGAGTTTCCCCGCCTTTCCGAGCATGGCCCTTCCGGCAGCGATGGAACCAGCCAGTTCTTTTTCAAGCCGGCCCAGCCCGGCATTGGTCGCAAGACTGGCTGCCTCTGTTGCGGAAAACAACGCTTCGTTGAAATCCGGCACCCGGGTAAAGACGCCATTGGTCGAGAGCGGCATGGTGTAGAGCCTCGTCCCGTGCAGTTTTCCGTCAATCGCGGTAAAACCGGCCAGAGCCAGATATTTTTTTCGTGTCTCCGCATCCTTCAGGACGATCTTGAGTAGGTACCCGCTCGTCTGACCGTACCAGCGCACATCCA
>ERZ795056.1410-NODE-1410-length-28352-cov-5.945224_pt1 | contig 28352 bp, 23 predicted proteins | sample MGYA00375140_ERZ795056 | MGnify/ENA primary metagenome ERZ795056 (study PRJEB30185, sample SAMN05720227) | activated sludge metagenome | isolation source: Anaerobic digester | place: USA | collected 2015-03-09 ... | reverse complement strand
GAGTTTTTTATTCTTTCAACTACCTGTACGGATGGATGCTTGAACCTGTTTTGAATTCCTACGCTTATTAGTGAAATACCGGGTTTTACCAACTCAATAAATTGCTCTGAACTGCTCGTATTACTTCCATGATGCGGGACTTTAAATACATCAGCTTGTAAAAATTTTCCGAATTTTGAAATCAGATGGATTTCCATTTTTTTTCCGATGTCTCCCGTAAAGAGAAATTCGTTTTCACCATGTGCAATCAATAAGCAACCGCTTTTTTCATTTACATTCCACTTCTGAAATTTCGGATTTGATAAATCATTTAAGTAGTAAAGCCTTACTTCACTAACAGAATCAATTCTTTCCGAATAGTAATTTACATCAATTCCTTCCAACCTTAAGTACTTCTCAAACCTGGAATCTCTTGAAAGGGTAGTATCCTTTGCGGGCTTTAGAATTCTTTTCACTCTCTTGTTTTTAATTAATGAAACAAAACCTCCGTAATGGTCGGTATCCATATGTGAAATTAATCCGACATCAACACATGAGATATTCAAATAATCAAGCAGCGGAAGTATTACTTTTTCGCCAGTGTCATAACCGAATAAAACATCACCTGCATCAATAAGATAAGTTTTTCCATTTGGAAATTTAATAAGTACAGCATCACCCTGTCCGACATCAATCATTAAAATGCAAAGTTTTTCATCAGGGAATAATCCGGTATCATTTAATGAAAAGTATAAAACAGTGTTAGCGGCAACCAAAACCAATAATAGTACTTTACTCACCAGCCTTGAAAACTTATCCATGTAATAAAGCAGGTAGAAAAAGAAAAAGTAGTAAACCAAAAGCTGTATTACTGTAAATTGAGTTACCCTGAAATATGAAAATTTCAGATTTCCGGCAAAACCAACAAAGTAAAACAGGGTGTTAGTAAGTGCATCCGAAGCATTTGAAAAAATTGATGCAGTAACAAAAGAGAAGTTTGCAAGAACTACTGTTAAAATTCCATTACTAACTATTATTGCTATCAATGGAATCACAACAATATTTGCAGCAATTGCAATTAGTGAGACTTTTCCGAAATAAAGAATCGTCAATGGAAGTGTCCCTAATTGGGCAGAAAGCGATACTGCAATAAATAATAGAATGTTCTTAAATATGTCGTTCTTCACATAACGCTCTATTGTGTCTGTAAAGAACGGATTAACAATTAGTATTGAAAATACTGCCGCAAAAGACAACTGAAATCCAGGATGAAAAAGGTCATTCGGATTAAACAGTAATATTATAAATGCTGCAAGGAAGAGTGAATTTATTCCGTTTGTGTCTCTATTAGTTAAAAATGCAAACAAAAGCGTTAAAGCCATTATTGTAGCTCTGAAAACGGATGGGGGTGAACCGGTTAGGAAAAGAAAAAACAATAATCCCGCTGATGTTAAAAAGATTTTTAACTTTACATTAAACCTTCCGAATAGGAAAAGGAAAATTACAGTGATAAATCCAACATGCAAACCTGAAACAGCAAGCACATGTATTACCCCGGAGTTGATAAACATTGTCTTTGTTTCTTCCGTAATATCACTCCTATCGGCTAATAACAACCCTTTCAACAATCCGGCAGTATTGTTTTCGTGGAGTTCATCAATCATTTGTGCTATTGATTTCCGTATTTCAAAAATGACTGATTTAAGCAAACTCTTTTCTCTGTCGAGTATTTTTATCTTGTTTGCGTCATCAACAACAACTGTTGCGGAAATTCCCCTTTGTTGCAAGTATCTATTGTAATCGAATTCACCCGGGTTTCTTGCATCTCTCCCCTTCCTGTAGTCGCCTTCCAATGCAATAAAGTTACCGGGAAAAATATCGTTATAAAGCGATGTCAACTTCTTTTTGCTTTTCTCCCTTACCGTCAATTGAAGAGTAAACTCTTTATGAATTACAGTATCCGGAGAAACTATTGAACGGGTTCTAAACAGCAGTTTAAACCCATTTTCATTCAGTAAATCAATGGATACAACTTCGCCGCTCATTTTAATATTCTTTACTCGATGTTGATCGAATGGTGGTTTTATCTCTTCAAGATTATGAACATAAAAAGTAAGGCTGCCGAAAATAATTACCGGGATGAGTATTAATTGAGAAAGGACAACGTTTATTTTTTCATTTTGAATTAAAATCAAAACAATGAAGGTTAAGACCAAACATGTTATCAGCAAGGGCAATAATATCCACAGCTCCAATCGAAAAAAGTACTGGAGCATAATTCCCATAATAAACAAAACCGAAGTTTTAATTACCGGGTAATTGCTCAACCTAAAGGCTGGTGATTGCATCCTTTATTTGTGATATATTATTTACACTGTTCTTAATACCTTCCGCACCCACTCCGGCAGAAATTACGAGCGCCGGATTTAATGTATGCGATTTGATTTCAAGGTTCTCAAAATTTCCATGGTCCGAACAAATCACTACCGTAGTATTTATTTTGTTAAATTCGGTTAGTAATGTAAAAATAAATTCATCAAGTTCATCAAGAATTTTTGGCAGACTTCCGACATACCTGCCGTGTCCAAGATGATCGGTTAGAAAATACTCGTATGCTGTAAAGTCATTCTCTTCCGTAATTCTGATTAATCTTCTTGCTGCTTTTTGAGGAGTGATTAAAGGAAGTTTATAATTTAATTTAATGCGCCATCTTTCATTTGTAATCTCTGCAGTTAGAGCTTTTCCTTGGTGCACTTCTTTTGCCTTGTTGAAAGGCATTCCATTTAGCATACAACAAATAGAAGTTACGCTTAATCTGGTCTTGCCGGAGTTTATATAATCGAAAAATATTTTGGGATAAGCATTCACAAAGAAGGCTTTCTTTTTCCTATCAAGATAATGCTTAAAAATATTTTTCTCTTTTAATACCGGGATTAATGTTGAATACGGATATGGACCAAAATGTTGATTGATGATTTGAGGAGCATTTACTCCGGCAAATATTGAAGTTTGTCCCGTACCGCTTTGAGGTAATCCTTCAACGCCAAGAGTTGCATCAGCAGGGAAAAGGAAAAAACCATCCGTAGATAAAAATGGCTCTTCTATTGAGGGAATCGTTCCGAATATTGAAGTAAATGTTCTAAACCCATACCTGAAGAAAGGATTATATTCGTAATTCTTTTCCCCTATTCCTACTCCGTCAAGGAACAATAGAAGAACGTGTTTCTTCATTCCGTCTTTCTTTTTGACTCAACAAGAATAGAGACAGGTCCGTCGTTTATAATTTTCACTTCCATCATAGCCCCGAAAATTCCCGTTTTAACCTGCTCATCACCGAGATTAAACTTCATCCGTTGTATAAATTTTTTGTATAACGGAACAGCAATATCCGGTTTTGCTGCTTCCGTAAAATTTGGTCTGTTCCCTTTTGCAGCATCACCGTATAATGTAAACTGCGAAATAATTAATACTTCACCGTTCACATCCTGAACGGAGTAATTCATTTTATCTTTTTCATCTTCAAATATTCTAAGGTTCGAACATCTGTCAGCTACAAAAATTGCGTCTTGTTCAGTGTCGTCCGATTTTATACCCAATAATATTACAAGTCCCTTTTTTATTGCCGCCGAGTATTCTTCTTCTTTAATAAAAACTCCGCCTTCGGATACTCTTTGCACTAATGCTCTCAAATCAATTCTCCTATAATTACTCTGTTTATTCCTAAATAATCTTTCACTGTTTTTACATTCTGAAATCCGTTCTGAACAAGGATTTCAGTTACTTTTTCAAATTGTCCCATCCCGGTTTCAAAAAAAATCTTCCCTTTTGTTTTAAGTAATTTTTTACCCCTTAGCGTAATTTGATTATAAAATTTGAACCCATCTCCCATATCCGTTACTGCAATTTTAGGTTCATAGTTTATAATCTCTTTTTGAAGATTATTATATTCATCCAAAGCAACGTAAGGGGGATTCGATACAATTAAATCAAAAGAATGATTTAATTCGTTCTCCAAATCATTAATATCTGCGTTGATAATTTTAACCCGCCCGTTCAGCATAAGGCTTTCAAAGTTTTCTTCGGCAATTTTTATTGCATCCATGCTGATATCAATCGCATAGACGGTCGCATTCGGTAGATTCGCTGCCAGCGCAGCCGCAATATTTCCGCTTCCGGTTCCGACATCAAGAATATTTACCGGGGTGTTTTTATCAAATGAATTTAATACTGCATCTATCAAGATCTCGGTTTCCTGACGGGGAATGAGAACTGATTTATTAACTTTAATTTCGATACCGTAAAACTCAACTTTGCCAAGAATATACTGGAGCGGTTCGAATTTACTTCTTCTTAAAATATATTCGCGGTATAAATCAACTTCATTTGTTTTCAACGGTTTTTCAAAAGCAAGATAAAGATCAAGTCTTTTACACTTCAATATATCGGCTAAAAGCAATTCTGCATTTAGTCTCGGCGATTCAATACCTTTCTTTGACAGAAAATCTGTTGAAAGTCGGATTAGTTCTAGCACATTCGGCATATTTTTAACAAAACGAATTCAATAGAAGAAAAAAATGACGTAAATTGCTCGTCGTTATCAGGAAAAATTCTAACTTAATATTTTTTTGGATTGACTAACGAAAAATTAACACATTAAATCTAAATATGGAAATTAATAAAGATAAAGTCGGGAAAATTCTTATAATTAAACTGAAAGGAATCGGAGACGTTGTTCTATCGACAATTGTACTGGATAATCTTATAAAAGATTTTCCGAATGCAAAAATCGATTACCTAACTGAAAACCCGTCTTTACCTCTTCTACAGAAAAATTCTTCCGTGAACAATGTACATGTCTTTAGAAATGAAGGAACATTTTCAGGGCTCAATCTGATTAGAAAAATTGCCACTGAAAGGTATGACCTTATTTTTGATTTCTATTCAAACCCGAGAACCGCACTTATTACTTTTTTAAGCGGTGCAAAATATCGAGCCGGTTTTCCTTACCGTGGAAGGAAGTATGCTTACAACCTTTTCGGTCCCGAAGAAAGAGGCAAATTTCATGCTGCACAACTTCATTTAGAATTATTAAAAATGATTGGACTTTCTGTATCTCACAATAATCTTCACGCAGGTATTGATGAAAACGACACAAAGTTCGCTTCAGATTTTTTTTGTAAGAATTTTGACAGTGATGATTTTGTAGTGGGAATCAGTCCTTCAGGCGGATGGGATTCAAAAAAGTACCCGCCTGAAAAATTTGTTGAGTTATTGAACAGTTTATCAGCTATATATAACGTAAAATTTTTAATACTATGGGGACCCGGTGATGCAGAAGATGCGGAGATAATTTTTAATTCTACAAAGAATAAAAGTGCGATTGCACCAAAATCAACCATAAGACAGATGGCGGCATTAATTCAAAAGTGTAAGGTGCTGATTGCAAACGACAGCGGTCCAATGCATATTTCAACTGCAGTCGGAACTCCAACTCTTTCGATTCACGGACCGACAAGTCCGCAACTTCAAGGACCATACGGAGAAAAGCATGAGTGGGTGCGGTTGGATGAACTTGAGTGTATCGAATGCAATTTGTTAAAATGTCCCAAAAACCAGGAATGCTTTTTTTTATTACCAATTCAGAAAATAATTGATAAATTTGAACTATTGATTCAGAAAAATAAACTTACTCCAGTTAAAATATGAAGAGGTTTGAAGTAGCATTAAAAAAGTTTTTATTATCCCTTTTTCTCGGATTTAATAAACACCGGAGAAATAACAGCGAACCGAAGTTCTCTAAAAACTCTAAAATTCTGTTTATAAGGCTAAATAGGATCGGCGACGCTCTGGTTACTACGCCGCTTATTTATGAAGTTAAAAAGCAAATTCAGTGCAAAACATATATACTGGCGGACAGTAAAAACCATTTTGTGTTTCAAAAATTTTTAGCGGATGAAGTTATTGTTTTTGAAAAAGGGATTATCAACTTTTTTACTTTACTCAAAAAGCTGAACTCACTTCAACTTGATGCTGTAGTTGACACCCACGATGACGTTTCAACAACGGTTACTTTCATGATTAGATATTTAAAAGTTCCATTTAAAATAGCACTTGAAAAACAGAATCATTCCGTATTTACTCATACGGTTAAAAAACTAGACCCGGTAAACAATCACGTTGTTGATAGAATTTTAGAATTAGGAAAGCTGTTAGGAATTGAAATCGACAACAACAATAGTAATATCCAGTATTTCCCATCCGGGCAATCAATGGGAAAAGCTATAAAGTTTGTTAATACACATTTCCCGGAAAAGAAATTTTTACTTGGCATTAATATATCTGCCGGAAGCGAAGCAAGATTTTGGGGTATATCTAAATTCAAAAAATTAATGGAGTTTTGCAATAAACTTTCCATTGATGTTCTTTTACTTTCAACGACAAGAGATTTGCATCACGCATTTCAAATAACATTAGAAAAGAAAAAGATTTTTTACACTCCATCATTCGATGAATTTGCTGCTATTGTTTCACAGGTTGATTTGCTATTCTCTCCGGATACAGCAACAATTCATCTTGCTTCAATTCATAAAAAGCCTGTATTCGGAGTATACGTCCAGTATAACACAGACGATATGGTTTGGTCTCCTTACCGCTCGGACTTTGATTGTGTTGTTACCAAAGAACCAACGCTCGATAATGTTGAATTTGATAAAGTAATATCAAAGTTCGAACCTTTTTTATTAAAACATATTAACTGCAAGCAGTAATGCATTCACTTAGCTTTAATCTGTTTTCCTTTGTGCGGAAGACCGGATACCCATTAATTCTTGACGGTGCAATGGGAAGTCTATTGCAGTCTAAAGGAATTGATGTTAATACGCAGTTGTGGTCAAGTCTTGCTAACATAAAAAATCCTGAAGCAGTGTATAGTATTCACGTGGAGTATATTAAAGCTGGAGCAGATATAATTACTACAAATACATTCAGAACAAACCCTGCCGCAGTTAAAAAATCCGGGCTGAAATATGATTTTAAAAAATTAGTTAATGCCGGAGTCCAAACTGCAATTACAGCAAGTAAAGGAAACAATGTGTTGATAGCAGGTTCCAATCCACCTGCTGAAGACAGCTACCAGGCTTTCAGAACATTAACAAAAAAGGAATTAATAAGTAATCATCAACTTCATATAGAAACTTTGATGAATTCCGGCTGTGATTTCGTTTTGAATGAAACACAAAGCCACATGGATGAAATTGAAATAATATGCAAATATTGCTCAAAGAATGAAATCCCGTTTGTAATAAGCCTATTTGTAAATAAGGATTTAACAATACTATCCGGTGAATCGCTGAAAGAAGTATTGGCTTTCACTTCGGATTACGAGCCATTGGCTATCGGTTTCAATTGCTTTTTTAATGATACATTGAAGAGAATTGTTAAAAGAATAAAATTGAATTTCAATTGGGGATTCTATTTAAACTGCGGCAGCGGGAATTTTACTGATAAAGAAATTTCATGCGGCATTATCCCGAAAGAATATGCAACTGTAGCTTCGAAGTATCTTTCTAAAAAACCTTCTTTTTTAGGCGCATGCTGTGGTTCAACTCCCGCACACATTAAAGAATTAAACAAACTGCTAAATGAAAAAAATCATAATAAAATCGCTGTCAAAAATTAATTTCGGGTTAAACATCGTTGGAAAAAGAGACGATGGATTTCATAATATCGAAACAATATTTTATCCGCTTAGTCTTTGTGATATAATCACTTTTGAAAAATCGGATAAACTTGAATTAACGTCAACATCCGGGACTTTAAACAACGAAGCTCTTGAAAACAACCTTATAATAAAAGCTGTTCGACTGCTTGAAAATACAACCGGCAAAAAGATAAATGCTCGAATTCACCTTGAAAAAAATATCCCTTTGGGTGCCGGGCTTGGCGGAGGAAGTTCGAATGCTGCTTCTACATTAGCTTCTATAAAAGAAATGTTTAACCTTCATATCAATAAAGAAAAACTACATGAACTTGCATCTCAATTGGGTTCGGATGTACCATTCTTTTTAAAACCGATACCATCGTACGCTGAATCCCGCGGTGAAAAGCTAACACCAGTTGAGTTTGAAATTAATAAACATATACTTTTAATAAATCCGGGTATTCATATTCCGACAAAGTGGGCTTATTCAAAGATAAAACCGAAGCCATCGCTGTTTAAGTTGTCCGGGTTAAATAAAATTCAAATTGATGACTTTTCAACTTTAATAGGAAAAGTAAGAAATGACTTTGAAGAAGTTGTATTTACTGAATATCCGGTGATTAAAAAGTTAAAAGAGGAGCTATACAATGCCGGAGCAGAATTTGTTTTAATGAGCGGAAGCGGCTCGTCTGTTTTTGCGCTATTCAATAACATCGATAGTTTGAATAAAGCCGATTCATACTATAAAGAAAAGTTTTTTACATACACAGAAATATCGGAGTAAATAATTTGAAGAAAATATCTTATACACTTATGCTACTTTTCGTTATAATTAGTTTTTCCTGTTCAAGTAGTGTTGAATCAATAAAAATAATACCAAGAGAAGATTGGAATGCAGCTCCAGCAAAACCTTTCACATCGCATATACCTGAAAAAATCACGATTCATCATGAAGGAACCGTATTCGACCCGGATAAGAAAAATGCAGCCGGGCATATAAAAAGCGTTCAAACCTGGGGAATGGGAAAAGATAGAAATTGGTCTGACATGCCGTATCATTTTATGATCGACTTTGACGGTAATATTTATGAAGGAAGAAACGTATTCACCGCCGGCGAAACTGCTACGACGTATAACCCTGAGGGACATCTTTTAATAACATGTCTCGGTAATTTTGAAGTACAGGAAGTAACTGAGAAACAACTTGAATCTCTAATCAACCTTATCGCACATTGCTGCGAAAAATATAATATCTCGCCGGATACGATAAGCGGACATAAAGACTTTGCTGAAACTGCTTGTCCAGGTAAAAACCTTTACCGTTATATTCAAAATGGTTACCTCGTTGAGCAAGTAAAGCTAAAACTGAAAAGCAAGTAAGTTTTCGAAGCAAATAAAATCCTTGTTCTCATTTCATTAATTAGAATAGAGAACAAGGATAATTATCAGAAGAAATTCGGAAACTTGGTAACAACTGCATCGCTGATTATTTCAGCAGTCTCCTCAATTGATACCCAACCGGTATTAATTATAAGATGGTAGAGCTGCGGGTCTTCTGCATTTTTGTTGAAATGCTCTTTAATGAATTTTGCTCTTTTAACGTCTTCCTTCTTTATAAATTCGATTGCTTCTTGTTTAGTGTTCTCGTAAAAATCCTGAACATTTTTAATCCGGATTTCAAGCGGTGCAACCAGTCTTACGTGAAAAGCATTACTCAGTGAAGCCGTAATAATATTCGCTCCCCTTCCGATAATAATCACATTACCGATACTGCCGAGTTCATAAATTGTTTCGGTAGTTTTATGGTGCAGCGTTAGCAACGGCGGATGTACACCGAAAATTTCGTTCATAACCTGCTGAAAAAATGGCGGTTTTTCTTCACCCATAAACTTCTCAATCTGCTTGGGAAGATTATGGTCTTCCAATACTTTCTGAATCAGGTTTTTATCGAATATCCCCCAATTGGTTTCCGGGTCTTTTGACCGTGGTTGTAAAAAATCGACAATCCTTTCGGCAATCAAACCGGAACCGGCTCCCGCTTCTCTTGATAATGTAATGCAAGGACCGGTATTGTACTTTACCCTTGCACCAGGGTACTTTGTTTTAGAATCAATGTACCGCTTTGCCTTTTCAAATGTTCCTAATACTTTCATATTAACCTCCAATCGGTGAAAAAATGAGTATCAGGGAAGCAATAGAACGAGTTTCCCGTCAAGAAAAGTTAATTAAATTTATTCAACGGCTCCTTCGGTTAGTTCAATAAATCCTTTATCGGCATTCAATTTAACATTAATACCGAAGGGTATTGTAACAATATTTTTAATATGTCCGTGAGAAAAATTAGACACAGTAGGAATCATAAGGTTGTTTAGATAACCGTCTAATACTTCATCTAAAGTTAAAGTTTTTTTAGTTGGATCCGTCTCTTCGCAATCAGTAAAATGCCCGAGAATCAAACCGTTGATTTTCTCAAATATTCCAGCAAGAACAAACTGAACAAGGTATCTATCAACCCTGTAAGCTACTTCGCCGATGTCTTCAAGCAGTAAAATTGAATTTTTCGCTTTCGGCAATAACCCGGTTCCAAATAGTGAAGCAAACAGTGTAAGGTTCCCGCCGATAATCGGTCCTTCTGCTTTTCCTTGGTGAATAATTTTCAATTCTTCATTCTCCGGCATCTGAATCTTCCCGATCTTTTTAGGTGAAGTTAAAGCTCGCCAGAAATACTCTTCGGCGTACGGATTAACTTCATTATACAGGTCAACTGCGAGCATCGGACCGGCAAATGTAACAAGATTGGCTTTTTTAAGAAATGCCATTTGTAATGAAGTAATATCGCTGTAACCAACAAATATCTTGGGATTTTTCTTAATAAGATTAAAGTTGATATGCGGTAATAATCGTGGTGAGCCGTATCCGCCCCGTACACAAATAACAGCCTTAACTTCCTTTTTACCGAACATATAATGAAGGTCTTCCAGTCTCTCTTCGTTTGTACCGGCAAGATAACCGTAATATTTACCGACATTTTTTCCGACTTCCGTTTTGTACCCAAGAGATTCAAGATATTGAACTCCCTTTTCTATCCTTGTAAGATCGTCCGGTGAAGAAGCCGGAGAAATAATTCCTATTAAATCTCCTTTTTTTAATCGATTAGGTTTTACCAGTTTCATAACTATTCCTTTTTTTGTAGTGGGTTCATAGAATTTTCTTTTTTCCTACAACAAAGTTAATATTTCTATAATAAAAAATTAACACTCTACCGCCGACTGATTGAGGAATCGGTAAAAATATACAGGGTCTTCTTCACCGGTATAAATGCTCCTGACAGCTTTTAATTGAAGATGGAAGCGGTTTTTTTCGCTAAAATACCATTATTTATTAATATTTTATCAAAATTTTGAGCCGATAGTAAAAAAACACTTGACATTAGAGCAAAAACTGTTATTTTTGCAATAAAAAAAGGATTATTTATCGAACGTTTCGCTACTTTAACCATATAAATTACATAAGGATGATTACACCTAACGTAGTTAGTGATACCGATTATGGAATTTCTATGGTCGGTTTTTTGTTAATTAATGAAAGGAGTTGTTGGTATTGATTTGTTTGATACCCGTTTAACGATATACCATTCAACTAACAAACAGAAAGGTTACTGTAATGCAAACAATAAAAGCAAAAATCGATAATCCTTTGTCGGATTTAATAAGTGATGACACTTATGAACTTTTGACATCGCACGGTTTAATAGATGAAAAATCTGTTAGAGATTATCACATCCGTAAGAAATTTAAAAGTCTACGATCGAATAAAATCTCTGCCGGGGATGCAATTGACAGTATTCGGGAAGACTATCCTTACCTACAATTTGATACAATTAGAAAGATTGTATATCAAATTAGTAAATAGTTTTCGATTATTGTTGTTTTTTTAATAATATGACTTGACTATAATTTAATCACATTCTATATTTGTAACGTCTTTCTCACAGGTTTCTCCCCTGGCCTGTGGGATCAAATAGACGGGCCCAGTGTTTCCCCCAGCACTGGGCTTTTTTAATTTTTACCGGAGTTTATATGGCTAAAATAGATAGAAAAAAATCTGCGAAAATATCGAAAAAAACGGTGATCTCTCCTTTTAAAATTTATTGGAGTCCGTTGAATTATTATGTTTTTGCCATAGGGATACTGCTTACGATTGTGGGCTTTTACTTTATGTCGATTAACCCGTGGAACAGTACCTCGGCACTTTATATCTCCCCGATAATTCTTTTTATTACCTATGTTATCGTTTTTCCTCTTTCTATTCTTTTAAAGAAGAAAGAAGCTGCCAACAAAGAGGATTCAACAAGTGATTCTCGCTAAAGTGCGGGGAAATATCGTATCTACCCAAAAAGATTTAGAACTTAAAGGACATAAACTTATGATTGTCCGCCCGGTTGATTTGAACGGAGAATTTATCGGGCAGCAGGATATTGTAGCACTTGATTTACTCGACTCCGGAATAGGTGATACAGTATTGATTGTACAGGAAGGTGATGCTGTTCAACAAATATTAGGACATCAAAAAGCACCTGTGCATACAATCATTAATGCAATAGTTGATAAAGTAGATTACAAAGAATAGAAGTCTGCTTTGACTAAAACCAACTTCCAGCGGCTGATTGACTTAAAACTTCTTCTCTCAGTTGAAGGAATTGGTCCCGTAAAAATCCGCAGCTTACTCACAAAATTACATTCCCTTGAAGCAGTTCTTTCGGCAGATTTCCATACACTTATTAAAATTGAAGGAATTAATTCCACACTTGCAAAAAAGATTATCCGGGTAAAGGATAACCGTAATTCAATGGAGGAACAACTTCATAAAGAAATTGAAAAACTTGTAAAACTCGGTGGTAGAATAATTACAATCTGGGATAAAGAGTTTCCTACTTTATTAAAGAAAATATACGACCCCCCTCTTTTGCTTTATGTTAAAGGGAGCTTTAACGAAAATGATAATTATTCAATTTCAATAGTTGGAACAAGGCAGCCGTCCAATTATGGAAAAATCCAGGCTGAACGATTTGCCTCCGAATCAGCAGGACAGAATATAACTATTGTAAGCGGACTTGCGCGCGGAATTGATACAACTGCTCACTCCGCTGCAATTAAAGCAAGTGGACGCACTTTTGCAATTCTCGGCTGCGGACTGGATGTTATTTATCCCCCCGAGAATAGAAAAATATTCAACGAAATAGCGAATTCGGGTATGGTTATAAGCGAATACGAATTAGGTACGAAACCGGATGCACCCAATTTCCCTAGGAGAAATAGAATTATTTCGGGGATTAGTCTCGGGACGATTGTAATTGAAACAGCGGCAACAGGCGGTGCAATGCAAACTGCTTCATTTGCACTTGACCAAAACCGGGAAGTATTTGCAATCCCCGGAAACCTTGGTATTAAACAATCGGAAGGAACAAATCTTTTAATACAAAAAGGGGAAGCAAAGTTAGTTAGGGAACCGGATGATATTATTTACGAACTTGAGTATAAGTTAAAACCGGTTTTGGGAATCAAAACGGAAAAACCGATGCCGGAGTTAACGATATTCGAAGAAAAAATAACCGCTTGTTTAAGCAGTGAACCTACACACATCGACAAGATTTCACAGCTTACATCTCTCTCAATTTCAGATTGCCTTGTGCATTTACTTACATTGGAATTCAAAGGAGTAATAAAGCAGTTACCGGGTAAAATGTTCGCTTTGATGTAACACATACTCGTTTCACTTTTCACGCCTACCCGCTGCAATGCCGGGTTTCACCATTTTCGTTTTTACTCGCAGTATCACATAAGCAAGAAGCGAGAAGTACAAGTAGGACTCTCTTTTGAAATAATTCTAATGAGGTAACCGCAAACCTTCAAGTATCAAAATTATGGAAACGAATCTTTCCAACTTTTTGTTTATTTTTCAAATAGAAATAGAATTAACTTTTAGAGGACATCATGACCGCCAATCTCGATATGATTAGAAATGTTTATTCAACACTCAGAGCTAAAATTGAGCATGCAAGAAAAGTTGTTGGAAGACCTTTGACATATACCGAGAAAGTGCTTTACACTCATCTTTGGGAACCGGCTTCAAAGGAATTTTTAAGAGGAAAAGATTTTGCCGATTTTACACCGGATAGAGTTGCAATGCAGGATGCAACTGCACAAATGGCATTGTTGCAGTTTATGTCGGCCGGTAAAAAGAAAACAGCAGTTCCTTCAACCGTTCACTGCGACCATTTGATTCAAGCACAAATTGGTGCTAAGGATGACCTCCTCCGTGCAAACGATGAGAATAAAGAAGTGTACGATTTTCTTGAAAGCGTGAGCCGAAAATACGGAATTGGCTTCTGGAAACCCGGAGCCGGGATTATCCATCAAGTTGTCCTTGAGAATTACGCATTCCCCGGAGGAATGATGATCGGAACCGATTCGCATACCCCGAATGCAGGCGGACTCGGAATGATTGCAATCGGCGTGGGCGGTGCAGATGCAGTTGACGTAATGACCGGAATGCCGTGGGAATTAAAATTTCCCAAATTAATCGGCGTTCATCTTACAGGTAAACTCTCCGGTTGGGCTTCTCCCAAAGACGTTATTCTTAAAGTCGCCGGTATATTAACCGTTAAAGGCGGCACCGGTGCAATTGTTCAATACTTCGGTGAAGGAGCGAAATCAATTTCATGTACCGGTAAAGGAACGATTTGTAATATGGGTGCTGAAATCGGTGCTACAACATCGGTATTCCCTTACGATGAAAAAATGAATGAATATCTTAAAGCAACCGGCAGAGAAGACCTTGCGTCACTTGTTAACGAGATGGCGGATATTCTAACCGACGACCCGGAAGTAATTGCTAACCCGAAGAAATATTTCGACCATTTAATAGAAATTAATCTTTCCGAATTGGAACCGTTGATAAACGGTCCTTTCACTCCCGACCTTGTATGGTCAATTTCTAAAATGAAAGATGCTGTAAAAGAAAAAGGTTATCCCGATAAAATAAGTGTTGCATTAATCGGAAGCTGTACAAACTCAAGTTATGAAGATATCGACAGAGCGGCAAGCATAGCAAAGCAAGCCCTTGCAAAAGGATTGAAAGCAAAATCGCAGTTTACTATTACTCCCGGCTCAGAGCAGGTAAGAGCAACTATCGAAAGAGATGGGCAGTTAAAAGTGCTTGAAGAGTTCGGTGGAGTGATACTTGCAAATGCTTGTGGTCCCTGTATCGGAATGTGGAAAAGAATGGACATTAAAACAGGTGAAAGAAATACAATCGTTACATCATTCAACAGAAATTTTGCAAAAAGAAACGACGGTAACCCGGAAACACTTGCTTTTGTTGCAAGTCCCGAAATTACAACAGCACTTGCAATATCGGGGAGTTTATCATTCAACCCGATAACCGATGAACTAGTAAATGAAAAAGGAGAAAAGATAAAGCTTGACCCGCCGGTAGGCGAAGAACTGCCGTCAAAAGGATTCGACGCAGGCGAAAGCGGCTTTATCGCTCCCGATGATGACGGTTCTTCAATTGAAGTTAAAGTTGAAACGGACAGCGACAGGCTGCAGCTTCTCGAACCATTTGAACCTTGGAACGGAAAAGATATGGAAGAACTTGTTGTACTTTTGAAAGCAAAAGGGAAATGTACAACAGATCATATTTCTATGGCGGGACCCTGGCTAAAGTACCGCGGGCATCTTGACAATATTTCAAACAATATGTTCCTCGGTGCAGTTAATGCTTTTACTGGTGATGCCGGAAAAGTAAAAAACGTTTATACTGAAGCATATAAATCAGTTCCCGAAGTAGCAAGAGATTATAAACGACACGGACACGGCTGGGTTGTTATAGGTGATGAAAATTACGGCGAAGGCTCCAGCAGAGAACATGCAGCACTTGAGCCGCGATTCCTCGGTGGAAAAGCAATCATCGTAAAAAGTTTTGCCCGCATCCACGAAACAAATTTGAAGAAACAGGGAATGCTTCCGCTTACATTTGCCAACCCGGATGATTATGAAAAGATTAGGGAGGATGATAAACTTTCAATCCTTGGTTTAACTGAATTTGCAGAAGAAAAACCGTTTAAACTGATAGTGAAACATAATGACGGAACTATAGACGAAATATTGTTGAATCATTCTTTTAACAGCCGCCAGTTTGAATGGTTCAAAGCCGGCAGCGCATTAAATTTAATTGCAAAAGGAGAGTAGATATTTCTTTGTTAAGCAGATATAAACCGATAATCATAACCTCTTTTATAGCTATAGCTGTAATTGCTCTTATTATTTATCTTGTAGGTAAAGTAGTTCCTACTGAAACTGAAGAGACCGCTGAGAAAGGATTGGACGAAGTCGAGAGAGTTGCGAACCTGCTCAAGAATTCATCATTTGAAAAAGAATTCGATAAATCCGATTGGCGATTGACTATCAATCCCGAAGACTACAATACAACATTTGACCGCTTCGTTGTAAAGGATGGTAATTTCAGTTTCTATATTGAGAATAAAGAGAGCGATTCTTCTACCGGGTTTATCGAACAAAAAATCAAACGAGTAGAAGAGGATAAGAAGTATATCCTTTTCGGTTTTGTCCGTACCGAGAACTGCGATTCAGTACGAATTGAAATTTCGGCTTATGATGAAAAAGACTCGCTTCTGTTCACTGGATACTCAAGTTCACTTTTCAATTCAAATGATTGGACTTTATTGAATACATGGATACGCACCCAGGATGAGAGAATTAATAGTCTTTCTGTACGTGCAATGTTTGCGGGTAAAGGTCGGTTTTGGTTCGATGGTTTTAAACTTTATTCAGTACCGATTGATTACCCGTTCACCCAGATAGATTTTCAATCACCATTCAAAGTTAAATGATTATTAGTTAATATCCATGGCAATTAGTACATGACATTTTTAAATCCAGCCGTTCTATTCGGCTTAATAGCAGCTTCAATACCAATCTTAATTCATTTATTGAATCTCCGCAAGCTGAAGAAGATTCAGTTCAGTACACTTATATTTTTGAAGGAACTTCAAAAGAATAAAATCAGGAAAATAAAGATTAAACAATGGCTACTGCTTGTGTTAAGAATCTTGATAATCATCTTTATCGTTACGGCATTTGCACGTCCCACACTTGAGGGTGTATCGATTGCCGGCACTGCATCAACAGCGAAGACAACAGCGGTGTTTATTCTTGATGATACATTCAGTATGGAAGTAGTTGATGCAAAAGGTTCTTACCTTAACCAGGCAAAAAGCATTCTTCTTGAGTTGACAAATCAACTTCAAGAAGGTGATGATGCCGCGTTGGTACTTGTATCGGATATTTCTAAAAATGAATTGAAAACATCAAACAATCTCGCATCATTAAAACAGGAATTGAAAGATATTCATTCATCGCAGGTAAGCGGAAGTCTTCATAATGCAGTAGTCAAAGCGGCACGCTTACTGGGTGAATCAAAAAACTTCAATAAAGAATTGTATATACTTTCCGATTACCAGGAAAGCCGTTTGATAGATGAAAACACATTCCCGGATTTAAGCGAATATCTTGAACAGAAAGTAAAATTGTATTCATTCCGATTCGGTGAGAAAAATGTTTTTAACCTCGGGATAGACAATCTGGAAATTAACACACGGATATTTGAAAAAGATAAAACTATTAACGTATCGGCATTCGTAACAAATTATTCCAATCAAGTTGTTGATAATCTTGTTGTCTCTCTCTTTTTGAATAAAGACAGAAGTGCGCAGAAAAGTATTAGTATCAACCCGGGAGAGACCAAAGAAGTTATACTTGAGTCTATTATAAAAGAGACCGGTTATGTTGAAGTTTTCGTTGAGATTGAAGATGATGAAATGCTTACCGACAACAGAAGGTACAGCAATATATTTATCCCGGAAACTCAAGAAGTGCTTATTATCTCGAATAATGCTTCCGATTCAAGATTCGTTGAAATGGCTATTAAAGCAGGCGACAGCGGTAACAAAATCAAGATTGATAGAAAGTCCGGCGGACAAATCAATTCGGTTGACCCTTCGAAGTATGATGCAATAATTATTTTTTCATACAAAGATGTGAAGAACCACGAAAGAATATTTTCGTACTTAAGCGAAGGAGGACGGGTTTTTATTATTCCCTCTGCCGATGCTGAGCTGCCGGATATTCAAAAGATGTGTACTTATTACAGGATACCGCAGCCAAAGCAGCATATAAAAAATTTATCTTCTCCTACAGCGTTTAACAATATAGATTACGAACACCCGCTGTTCACGGATATTTTTGAGAATAAAGAAAAAAGAAAAATCGAAAGCCCGGACATCTACAACTATTTTCAAATATTTACTGAAGGGAAAGGAACGAGCATAATTACGCTTCCCGAAAACTCATCGTTTTTATCGGAGTATCTTTATGGCAAAGGAAGAATATTGCTTCTTGCTTCGGCACCGGTTTTAAGTCATTCCAACTTCCCGGTTAAAAGCATATTCGTCCCGATGATGTTTAAAACTGTTTTTTATCTCGGGGCTAAAGATAGAAACAATGAGAATATTATTACGGGAGATGATATAATTTTGAGTACCGTTAAATACCACTCAAAACAGGTTAGGGTAATTAAACCGGATCGGATTGAAGAGATGATCAATCTAACGGATAACAGTGAAAGTAATTTCTTCAGGTATTCGAATACAAACCTTACAGGTAATTATTCTTTCTATTCCGGTGAGAGGTTGAATGAGTTTATTTCGGTAAATACTAATCCGCAAGAATCGAAAACGAAGTTCTTAACACCCGGTGAGTTTGATGAATATCTTGATAAAATTCAGTTCAAAGGGAAACATATTAGTTTACCGGTTAATGAAAATCCGGCTACACTAATTCAACAGGCACGTTACGGAACAGAGTTATGGAAAATATTTTTAATCATTGCATTACTGTTGGCTGCGGTTGAAATGGCTATTGCAAGAAGTTCAAAAAAAGATTTGGTAGAGGTTGAACAGACTTAAATCAGTTGCTCAACAATTTCATCGCAAACTGGGTATCCTTTCGAGGTGAGTTTAACAATTTGTGGATCAATATATAAATAACCTGCAGATTCAAATTGTTTCAATTTCATCTCTGTTTTTTTGTAGATCTCATTACCGAAAAAACTAATAAACTCTTCTTTATCAATTCCACTGCTGCGTAGTGCAAGCATTATGTATTCTTCAAACATTTTTTCGCCCGTTATTGCTTCCGAGCCGCATACTGCATTACCGTTCTGTTCAATTGCTTTCGAATACAAGTTTAATGCAGAGTAGTTCCACCATCTTTTCTTGTTAATGAATGAGTGAGATGAAGTTCCGAATCCGAGGTAATCTTTGTAACGCCAATAAATATTATTGTGTCTGCATTCATAACCTTGTTGAGCAAAATTTGATACTTCATATTGAGCAAAAGAGTATTTTGTCAGCAAATCAATTGTCAGCTCATAAAGTTCGGCATCAAAGTCCGCATCACTTATTTTAACTTTTCCATCAAGAACCATCTTATTAAGAATTGTTCCTCTCTCAAGAATTAAGCTGTAAGCTGAAATGTGTTTAATCGGCAAAGTAATTGCCGTTTCAAGATTCTTTCTCCATTTCTCTTCCGTTTGTCCCGGCAGGTTAAAAATCAGATCAACGTTTATGTTATCGAATCCGCAATCGAAAGCATTCTCAACTGTTTTGATGGCGGCTTTTTTATCATGTATTCTTGTAAGAAATTTCAAATCACTTTCATCAAAGGATTGAATTCCTATACTTAAACGGTTTATTCCCGCTTGTCTGAATTCTTTCAACTTATCATCCGTAACAGTTCCCGGGTTTGTTTCAAGCGTGACTTCAACATTCTTATCGAATACGAAATGATTTTGTAAATATTGAATAATCGAGTTAATATAGTCGGCAGTCATCAATGAAGGAGTACCGCCACCGAAGTATATCGTTTGTCCTATAAACTGTCCGGCGTGCAGTGAAGCGTGATAGTTAATCTCTTTCTTAATTGAATGTATGTATTGCTCAATACCGGATTTCGTTATGACTGAATAGAAATCACAATAAATACATTTATGCTCACAAAAGGGGATGTGGATATAGATGCCTAACGGTTTCACGTAAAATTAGTTATGTTGAACCGATGCGAGAGAATCGTTAATTAACTCCCTTGCGCTCCGGATGGATGTTTCTGACACTTTTTCTCCGCTGATAAGTTTTGCGATCTCGGTTACTCTTTCTTCTTCTGTTAAAAGTTTGATGGAACTTACAACACGGTTTTCAATTATTTTTTTCTCAACGAGGTAATGATTGTTACCGAAACCTGCTATTTGCGGAAGGTGCGTAATGGCAATTATTTGATGAAAAGCGGATAGCGATTTTAGTTTATTCCCAACCTTTTGAGCTATGCGTCCGCTTATACCGGTATCAATCTCATCAAAGATTAAGATTGGCAGTTTGTCATTCCTGGCAAGTGATGATTTCAAAGCGAGCATTATACGCGAGACTTCCCCACCGGATGCAACTTTAACTAAGGGTTTTAAGTCTTCTCCAAGATTCATTGAAATAAAGAACTCTACTTTATCGAAACCGGATGAATCATACTTATAGTTTTTATTTTTATAAGTAATAAACTCTTCGTCGTTGTCCGCAAGGGTTTGTTTAATACTCACTTCAAATTTTGAATTACTGATTCCAAGTTCCGAAAGGGCAGCGCTGACTTCTTTTGTTATCTTTTTTGCGGCTTCTATTCTGATAGTTGATAGTTCGGCAGCATAATTTCCTGCCGAAGTGCGTTTATCTGTAATCAACTTTAGGAGATTATTAATCTCTGTTTCAAAATTCTCAGCTAATTCAAACTCTGCACCGATTTTGTTTCTATACTCCAATAACGACTGCAACGAACCACCATATTTTTTCTTCAGCATATTTATTGCGGAAAGACGAATTCTGAGAGTGTCAAGTTTTTCCGGTTCAAGTTCAACTTTGGATTGTAAACGAAGTATGTTTGAATTGACATCATTAACGAGAGCTATTGCAGATTCAAGTTCATCAACTACTTCTTTTAATGACGGGTCGATTTTCAATAGGGTTGACAAATCGGTTTTTGCTCGGTTCAGATTATCAAACGCACAACCTTCAGAACTGTAGAGTACATTATTTATTGCAGTCGTTAATTCAAGGATTCTTTCTGAATTTTCCAGTATGTTTAGTTCAGCAGAAATTTTTTCATCTTCGCTTTCTTCGGGAGATACGGCATCAATTTCTTTTATCTGAAATGAATAAAGATCTCGCTTTTGCTTTATTAGTTCTTCCCTATTTCTTAACTCTATTAACCGGGATAACAATTCATTTAACGCAATGAATTCACTTTTATATTTTTGTAGCGATTCGGAATTGTTATGAAACTCGTCAAGAAAATCGATATGGGTTTCAACACGAAGAAGTGATTGATGTTCATGCTGTCCATGTAGATCAACAAGAAAATTTCCTGTCTCTTTCAATAAGTTTAGCGTAACGGGAGTGTCGTTTAAGAAGCACCTGTTAGAGCCTTTGAGTGATATTTCTCTGCGGATAATTAATTCATCCGTAAATTCGATTTCGTTCTCTTCAAGAAGATATTTCACTTTCTTGTTTTTCGTAACATCGAACTCTGCTTCAACGATTGATTTGGAAGCACCTTTTCTAACAACATCTGTTGATGCGCGCTCCCCCAAAAGGAGGTTCATTGCATCAATTAAAATTGATTTGCCTGCACCCGTTTCGCCTGTAATTATATTTAGCCCGCTGCCGAATTCAATTTTTATGCTTTCGATAAGGGCATAATCTTTTATGTATAAAGATTTCAGCATAGAATAGAACTATAAAGTACTCTCACTTGTCAAGTTCATTTTTGCAAGCATAATACCGGAGATTGTTTTGGCATCGTAGATTTCTCCTGCTTTAATTTTTTCTTCAATTTCTTTCAAAGTAAATTCAGCAACAGTCATTCCGTATTCGCCTTCTTCACGGCTTAGGTTTCCTTTTGAAAGATCAGTAGCAAGATATATGTGAAGAATTTCCGTGCAGAAACCGGGAGTGGTCGCAATCGCCCCGAGTTTTTTCATCTGCCCTGCTTTATATCCAGTTTCTTCTTCAAGTTCTCTTTTTGCGCACTCTTCCGGGTCTTCACCGTTATCAATTTTTCCTGCCGGAAGTTCAAGTGTGAATTTTTGAAGCGGGTAACGAAACTGATTTACCAATACAATTTTATAGTCTTTTGTTAGAGCTACTGCAACCGCACCGCCGCGGTGAACTGCGATTTCTCTAATGCGGGTATTGCCACTTTCGTAAACTAGCTCATCGACTTGTAAGTCAAATACTTTACCTCTGTGTATTATCTCGCTTTTCTTTAATGTAAAATTCATTTTCTCTCTTCCTGTTTACTTAGTCATTTTTAATTGTAATAAGACATCAATTCATGTCCGAGATATTTCAACAACGCCGTAATAACACCGAGATCATCAAGATAACCTATAAGCGGAGAAATATCCGGAATAGCGTCAATCGGTGTAATGAAATAAATCAGAGCAGCGGCAACAATTGCTTTCCTGTGCCAGCTAACATACGGGTCTTTCATATATTGATAGAGAGCCTTTATATCTTTAAGGAATGATACCTTTTTCCCGATACTTTCAACTTTCTCCCAAAGGTTAGCATCTACATAATTAACTTTTTCCCGGGTTGCAGCTTCTGTCTCCGGTTTATCTTCATATGAGTCGAAATTTATCTCACGCCATTTTAGATTATCCTGTTCCATCTCATACTCCTAATAATTTTAATGTCTTACGTAAAATTTACCGAACCAATCGTAAATTGTATTCCACCAGAGCCTTGAATTTTGCGGCTTTGAAACAAAGTGCGATTCATCCGGGAAATAAAGGAACTTGCTTTCTATTCCCAATCTTTGCAAATGAGTAAACAATTCAAAAGCCTGGCTTTCAGGTACTCTAAAATCATAAGCCCCGTGAACAACCAGAATAGGTGTTTTACAATTATGAATAAACCGGTGCGGGGAGAACTTTTCATACATTTCTCTATTTGTCCATGGTGTCCCTTGATATTCCCATTCGGGGAACCAAAGTTCTTCAGTCGTTCCGTACATACTTTCAAGATTGAAAACTCCGGCGTGTGATACGAGTGCATTAAAGCGGTCTGTATGCCCTGCAATCCAGTTGACCATATAACCGCCGTAGGAACCACCAGCCGCAAATGTATTTTTGGAATCTATAAAAGAGAAGTTTTCAATTGCGTGATCGTAGGCGTTCATCAAATCTTCATAAGCTTTCCCACCCCAATCGCCTGAGATTTCATCTGTGAACTTTTGTCCATATCCAACACTGCCTCGCGGATTAGGAGCAACTACCACATACCCCGGAGCAGCAAACATTTGCAAATTCCACCTATAATGAAAATCATCCGACCATTTTCCCTGCGGTCCGCCGTGAATTAAAAATATCATCGGGTATTTTTTATCCGGGTTGAAATAGGGAGGTTTAACTATTATTGACTGAACCGGCTTTCCATCGCTCCCTTTACTCCAGAAAGTTTCTACTTCATTCATTTCAAGTTTTTCAACAATGTTTTTGTTCACCGAGGTCAATTGAGTTAAAGCTTCATCCGATGTATTAACCGAGAATACTTCGTATGGTTGTGTGCTTCTTTGTTGCTTGAAGAATAGTTTCTTCCCGTCATTGGAGACAATGATATTCGTATTTCCTCTATCGTTTACCACTGTTGTAAGTTCACGGGATTGTATATCCAGCTTATAGATTGAGGTATGAATCTCATTCGCTGCAGTAAAATAAATACTTTTTGAATCGGGTGACCAGATTAATTCGCTCGCTGAAATATCATGCTTCTCTGTCAAATCGGCTAATGTTCCTGTAATCCGGTCGTAAAGCAAAACTCTTTGTTTATCAGCTTCAAACCCGGCTCTTTCCATTGAGCAGAAAGCGATAAACTTTCCATCCGGCGAATAAACCGGTTGATTATCATTCCCTAAACTTTGTGATATTTTTTTAGTAGGAATCATCATCCCTTTTTGAAGGTCGTTTACATTAACGAGAAAGATTTCATTATTAGTACTTACGGCTAAATTTACATCCGGGTTCATTGTAAAAGCAATTTCGGAACCATCAGGTGAGATTGAATAATCACTTGCACTGCCGAGGGCGATTGGAGGAACATCGCTGTAACTGCCGGGTATTAAATCCATATATTCTTTCGATTCACAATCCATCAGAAATAAATGGCTTCTTTTTTCACCGCGCCAGTCGTTCCAATGTCTATACATTAGCTCGGTAAACAAACTTGCTTTAACCTTGCTCTCTTCTTTACGTCTGTCTGTTTCTTTATTGCATTCTTCATCTGAACAGCGCGGGTAAACAGAAGAAGTAAAAAGGATTTTCTTTCCGTCTTTCGACCAGATAAAATCATTTACGCCGGTATAAATATCCGTAACCTGTTCGGCACCGGTTCCGTCAAGGTTTTCAACATGAATTTGTCCTTCAAATAAATAAGCCAATTTTTTTGAATCGGGAGAAAACTTTGGGTTTGCTTCGCTTTTAGCACTGTTCTTAAAAGGTCGTAAATTATTACCATCTGAATCGATTAAGTAGATATCGGAATTCCCTTTATTCAGATCCATACTGTAAATACTCATTGTAAATGCAATTGTCTTGCCGTCTGGGGAAAGTTCTAATGCGCCTATTCTTTTCATTCCCCAAAGGTAATCGTAATTCATTAATTGCTTTGATTGAGCAAAGGATATTGCAACGAATAAAAATGAAATAAGGATAACTTTCTTCATGACAACCTCAATAATTAGTAAACAACAATACAAAGTTAATGTTTTTGCGGAAAAAAATTAGTGGAAAAGATAGGGTTGCTCAAAAAATAGCAACCCTCTTTTTTATGATCGTCATGAAAAATTATTTATACGACTCGTGGCAGTCCGTGCAGATTTGGTCTTTAATCGAGAAACCGAGATCAACAGGATGGATGAACTCTAGCCCTGATAAAGAAACTTGCTTTATACCTATCGGATTCTCCTGCTCAATTATTAAATGACAGATGTTACAATCATTCGAAATAATTTTTCCATCATCGCTTTTGTGTTTACCGTCGTGGCACCTGAAACATCCCATGTTATAAACATGCCCGTTATTATTGGGAAACTTCCTCCAATTCACTTTCATTTCAGGGAAGTAATTCCGGCTGTAAATCTTCTGGATTTCATCAACGCATTTCTCAATCTCTGTTTTTTTACTTTTATGTATCTCCGGGTAGTTCGCTGAATAGAAATTATTTATTGCAATTCCGATACTATCTTTTGCTGCTTTTCTGTCGGAATAAGGAGTTTCAAGAACCTCAACAGCAAGGCTTTTAATATGCGGAAGTGTTTCGTCAATTCTTCCCATTGACATATAAAGATTTACCATTTTGTCCGGCTGATTGTAAATGTGAGAAGGTCTGTTGTGGCAATCGATACAATCCATTCTCCTCATGTATTCCGGCTTCATGTTTTTTTCATCAAAATCAAATTCGGTACTTCTATAAACTGTTTCCACTCCATCGGATGAAACAGATTTAACATATGGAATCTCCATCCTTTTTTTATCCAGGTGATAATAAGAAACTGTGTTATCAATATTCATGTGCCAGTGGATGCCCGATGATATTCCGAATTCAGGATTTCCGCCTCCCGTTAACACAAGCATCGTTAAAGTAGATTTTGTATTTTCTTCATCGGAAAGATAATAGGTATAGTTTATCTTCTTTTCACTGAAGAAATGCTTAGGCCAATGGCATTGCTCGCAAGTTTGCTGTGCCGGTCTCAAGTTCTCAATCGGAGTGGGTATCGGTCTGGGATATAAATTCAAAGCTACCGAGTAAAACTGATAAGCACCGGAGATTTTTGCCTGGACAAACCAATCTGCTCCCGGACCTATATGGCATTTAACGCAGCCGACTCTTGAATGCGGTGATGTCAAGTATGCAGTGTACTCAGGTTCCATAACAGTATGACAGAGTGTTCCGCAGAACTCATCCGAATCGGTATATTCGTAAGCCTTGTAACTACCGAATGCAGTAAAAAGAAGTAGTAAAATTGTTCCGACTGAAAAGACGGTTAGTGCAAAACGGTGTTTCGGATCGTTTAAATCTATTCTGGGTAATTCGCGTTCAACAAAATCGGCTTTTGCTCTTTTCTTTTTTTCTCTAAAAATTCCGAAGGCAATCAGGAGGAGACCGAAGATTAAAAAACCGGGAAGAATTACAAATGCAAGAATACCCATATACGGTTTGGGGTTCTCGCTTAGTGCTTCCAATAAAATGAGAAATAATATCAACCCGAAACTGATTGATGCGATTACAGCACCGGCAAAAGAAACCGGGTTATAGAATGAAACTGGGAATAATCTATTTTTCATAAGATGCCCTTCCCGGATGAATTTATTTAAAAAATAATTTAACTATCGTTCCGCTTGTTTTTTCTTAATCTCTTCAAGTTCCAGAGGGTGTTCCTCAGCCATCTCCTCTTCTGTTAATGTTCCTTTAAACCAGGCAAGATTCATAGGATAGATATCCGGGTTAAAAATAACAAAGTAAATATGCCATATAAGAATCGAAAGGAATGCCAGCCATGCTTCGTAGTAATGAATTACACGTGCAACATCCCAACCAAGTTTTGTAAACATTCCGATAAATGTATTTTCAAACCAGAGAATAAACCCGGTTGCAGTCATGATTATCGTCCCCCAAACTAATGCCCAGTATTCGCTTTTTTCTATATAACTGAATCTTCCGAATTTCGGTTTTTCTTTAGAGAATCCGAAGTTGAATTTTAAAACTCCCCATGCATCTTTAGCATCTTGAAGTTTGGGTAGAAGATCAAGAAACAGTCTTTTTCCTCTTTCAGTAAAAATTAGGTAGTAAGTATGGTAGAGGCTTGCAGCTATCATTACAACGGCAGCTATTCTATGTAAAAGACTTCTTAACTCAAATGCATCCGGTATAATATCGCGAATATGTCTTACCCACCAGGCATCCGGGAACCGAAGCATAAATCCAGTAACAACAAGAGTAAAGAAACTTAACATCAACGAAAGATGCTGAATCCTTTCACTTAAAGTCATTCTCAAATAGAGTGAATGTCCAACCGTATGCCTTTTAATTATTCCCCTTCTCATAAGGAGTTTAATCCTGGCTTTTTTAATTAAGTCTGCTGTATTATGAATAAGCATTCCACCGACTATACTGAAAATAAGAACAATATAAACGAATGCAATCCAGTAGAGTAACGGTTCATCTTCTTTTGACATAGTAACGTGAACTGCACCCTTTGTAAAATTCTCGTTTGCACCCGGGTGACAACTTCCGCATGTAGCTACAAGATTCTCTTTAGAAATTGTTGATGTCGGGTCGCTTGATGGTTTTATGTTATGAACACCATGACAACTGGCACAGTTCGCAACTACAGCAGAGCCGCCTCTTAATGCAAGTCCGTGATAACTATCGTTGAATGTTTTATACTTATCAGCAGAAAGCCCGTATCTCTCCGTTAATTTAACTGAACTATGGCACGGAGCGCAAACTTCCGTCCCAAGTTTTCTGAAAGAGACCGGAGCGTTAGGGTCTTTTACATTCAAAATATTATGCTCACCATGGCAGTCCGTACAAACCGGCGAATTTATATTCCCTGCCGATACAGCTTTTCCGTGAATACTTTCATTATACTCTTTTGCAATGCTTTCATGGCACTTAGCGCAAGTTCCGGGTACATTCAATTTGTATGTACTTGATTTCGGATCGGTTGATTTGATTACATCGTGTGAATTATGGCAGTCAACACAACCGGCGGAGTATACATTACCTCCGAGTAATGCTTTACCATGAACACTATTTTCATATGCTTTAATAAACGCTGAAATAGGTGTCAATCCTTTTTCCGTATCGGGATTTTCAAGATGGCACGATAAACACAATTTCTCCTGAGCAATCTTTACTTGTAAAGAATCCCTGCCGGTACTTTTATTTGTAATCGGTGTAGCATGGCACGTCATGCAATCCGGGGCGCCTATTACTTTGTTCATCAATGCTGTTTCGTGTGCCGAATGTAAAAACAACTTAGAAGATTCAGAATGGCATTTGCCGCATGATTCGGTCAGCTTTTCTTTAGCGAAAGGAAATCTTTGTGACTTTGTTGAAAATACATTATGAGTTCCATGACAACTTTTACAATTAACATCGGGGGAAGTTTCTCTCCCTTTCACATTCAGCATCTGCGGATGAAATTGATGTTTTGTAACAGTACCTTTATGACACGTATAACAATTAACCGGGTCTATTTTTTCTTTGTGCGGTAGTTCATCCGGATCAAAACCGGTGTGGCAGGCTACGCAGTTTAATTTTATGTGAGGAGAAGATTTAAGTATTCCTTCGTTGACATAAAGAGAAATCTCCCGTCCTCTTTTTTCCATCGTAAGGTCTTCATCACTATGGCAGGTCATACAATCATCATTTGATTGCGCTAAAAGTGAAGAATTAAAAAGAAGAAATGTAATTATTATTAGCAGCTGA
>ERZ795056.1399-NODE-1399-length-28400-cov-10.019580_pt1 | contig 28400 bp, 23 predicted proteins | sample MGYA00375140_ERZ795056 | MGnify/ENA primary metagenome ERZ795056 (study PRJEB30185, sample SAMN05720227) | activated sludge metagenome | isolation source: Anaerobic digester | place: USA | collected 2015-03-09 ... | reverse complement strand
TCTTTCCTCTTTCCTCTTTTCTCTTTCCTCTTTTCTCTTTCTTCTTTTCTCTTTCCTCTTTCCTCTTTCCTCTTTCCTCTTTCCTCTTTCCTCTTTCCTCTTTCCTCTTCAACCAATTTGTAAGTTATTTCACTTTTTTCAACGATAATAAATGCATTTCATCGATTTTTATTGCTTTTAAACGGGTTTTTAAAAATGTTTTTTTAGGTTTACCTCACGTTCTTATTAAGATAACCCCTAAATCTTACCATTATGCCTAGAATGATTTACGACTACACGAAATCGGTACTCGAGAGAGTGAGTTTCGATCCGGTTCTTTTTTGTAAAGAACTCAGAAAAGCAATTAAAAATCTGTTACCATACGAGATTGAGCAATTGCGAAAATGGTTGAACAACTTCACTACCGAAAGACCGGAACTGCAGCAATATTTAAGTATTGTGAACTGATATGAAAAAAGGAGCTATAGGGCTCCTTTTTTATTTGGTGTGATTTTGTTTTGATTTAACAATGCATCCAGTCTTTCTGCAGGATGGGTATTGTTGAAAGTTGTACTTTACCTTCAGGGAAGGGGAGGATGTATCCCTAAAGAATAAATCGAAATCTCAAATGCAGAGTTTCTGTAATTTTTGTTAATTCACTGCTTCGCTAAGATTCGCTACATTTTACTTTCTCTGCAACGGACTAATAATCTGAATATCCTGAAAAACAATAGCGCCTTTAATCACGCCGGCAATTGTTGTTCGCAACGCTTCGATAATTTGAATCTTAAGCTCGGTTTTTGGATAAATGAGGCTTACTTCACGCGCTGGCTTGGGTTCTTTGAAATGCCTGAGTTTGGCCTGGTCTTTATCGTTGAGATCGAGCGTGTGCAGGTAAGGCAGCAACGTAATACCGAGCCCTTCATCGGCCAGGCGGATCAATGTCTCGAAACTGCCGCTTTCAATCTGAAATTTGCTGTGTTCGGGTTTGCCCGCGTTTCGGCAAAGGTTAAGGATTCCATCCCTGAAACAATGACCGTCCTGGAGCAATAAAATCTCGTCGATATTGAGATCTTCTACATCGATGGCGGTCTTTGCAAAGTTTTGATGTGACTCTGGAATATAGGCCACAAACGGCTCAAAATACAAAACGATTTCTTTTATTTTTTCGTCTGAAAGTGGTGTTGCTGCAATCGCAGCGTCGAGGTGGCCATTCTTGAGCCTGGTGATGATTTCATCTGTGTTGAGTTCTTCTATGATTAATCGAACCTTTGGGTATTTTTTGACGAAATTGCTCAGGAACATGGGCAATAAGGTAGGCATTACCGTAGGAATGATGCCCAACCTAAACTCGCCGCCGATAAACCCTTTTTGCTGCTCTACAATATCCTGCATGCGGTCGGCCTCATTGACGATGTTTTTGGCTTGGGAGACAATTTTCTGACCGATCTCTGTGAGTTGGATGGGTTTTTTGGTCCGATCGAAAATCTGGATGCCCAGTTCTTCTTCGATTTTTTGGATTTGCATGCTCAGCGTGGGTTGCGTGACAAAGCACTTTTCTGCTGCGAGGGTAAAGTTTCGATGTTCGGCGACCGCCAAAACATATTGTAATTGTGTAATAGTCATGATATGTAAAATTTATGCAAAAATAAGAAAATAATAGTTTTTGATTATATTAAACAAAAGAATTCAAGTAATTTTACACCGAACAAATTTTAAAAATAAGATTATGAAAACCAATATTTTAGGCTTGCCCGTCAAAGAATCGGCAGAAATTATCAATGAACTCAATGCCTTACTGTCTAATTTTCAAGTTTATTACCAAAGCTTGCGTGGGTTGCATTGGAACATCCGCGGCAAGCGTTTTTTTGATTTGCACCTTAAATTCGAGGAACTTTACAATGACAGTCAACTCAAAATAGACCTGATTGCAGAACGCATCCTAACGCTCGGCGGAACACCTTTGCATACCTTCGAGGATTACCTGAAACACAACAAACTAAACGTAGGTCGAGACATTTCTAATGATGAAAAAGCAATCGCTCTTATCGTGGCATCCTTGTCGCAGCTATTGAAAATAGAACGTACTATCCTCAGTAAATCCGACGCGATCAGTGACGAAGGAACGCTAACGATGATCAGTGATTTCATCGCCCAACAGGAAAAGACCATTTGGATGATGAACGCATGGCTTGAGGAAACGCTGTAAATCATGTTAAATTTCCGATAAATTTAATCAGCAGATTCATAACTTTTGAACTTAACGCCTACTTTTGCGCGAGATGAAATTAGCCGTTAACATACTTTTAATAGTATTCGTTACTTTTCTGTCGACACCCACCATCGTTAGTGTCATCAAGAAAAGTACCGACACTTCTTACTTTTATAGTATGTCTGAGGAAGAGCTTACCCACAAAGAAGTAAAAGCCGAATTTAAGTTTGAAACCCTGAATCTGGTTTTTTTCCCGCCACAATTTTCCCGCGTCATTTCATCAGAAAATCTACTCAAGCATAACAAAATCGCTTCGTCTATCTTCATACCGCCGCCCGACCAGATGTAATACAATCGCGTTTATTCAGGTTCCCGCAATGATGCGTGAGAGCCATTGTATTACATCTCATCTAAGGTATTATGACAAAAAAAATCAATCTTTTTGCTAACCTTAAGTCTGACTTTGCGTCGGGTTTAGTGGTTTTTCTGGTGGCGCTTCCGTTGTGTCTGGGCATTGCCATGGCATCTGGCGCTCCTTTATTTTCGGGAATTATTGCGGGTATTATCGGCGGAATCGTTGTGGGTTACCTAAGTAAATCCCAACTAAGCGTTTCGGGTCCCGCAGCCGGTTTGACCGCTATCGTATTGACTGCAATTTCTGACTTGGGTGCCTTTGATATCTTTTTAACTTCGGTTTTTATAGCGGGATTAATCCAATTGGCGCTCGGCTTTATAAAAGCGGGTAGTATCTCGAATTACTTTCCTACCAATGTCATAGAAGGCATGCTCGCGGGAATCGGGATCATCATCATCCTGAAACAGTTGCCGCACGCTTTTGGCTATGACAGTGATTTTGAAGGCGATGAGTCCTTTTTGCAGGATGATGGGAGCAACACCATTTCTGCGATACTGGGGCTGGTCAACCATGTACAATTGGGGTCGATTATTGTCACGGCAATTTCTCTGATCATATTAATTTCATGGGACAAAATACCGGCGCTTAAGAAACTCAAACTCATTCCCGGCGCCTTAACAGCAGTAGTGGTGGGCATTGTACTCAACGAAATCTTTATTGCTACAAAAAGCCCGCTTGAAATTGCCAGTGAACATTTAGTTTCATTGCCCATTCCACAAAGCATAGAAGAAATCCAGGCCATCATCACTACGCCGAACCTAAACGGATTTATGAACCCTAAGGTTTGGATGACCGGGCTAACGATTGCCATTGTCGCATCGATAGAAACGCTACTTTGTATCGAAGCCGCCGATCGCATGGACGTACAGAAACGCTATACCGACACCAACAATGAATTGCGTGCGCAAGGTGTGGGAAACATGCTTAGTTCGCTTTTGGGTGGATTGCCTATGACATCGGTCGTGGTGCGTACATCGGCCAATAATGCGGCGGGCGCAAAATCTAAAATGTCGGCCATTATCCATGGAGTATTGTTGTTGCTTTGCGTGTTGTCTATTCCCGTGATACTCAATAAAATTCCGCTTGCTACCTTGGCTGCCGTTTTGCTTTTGGTGGGCTACAAGCTCGCCAAACCTTCTACGATTAAACATTTTTGGGAGAAGGGAAAATACCAATTTATCCCATTTATCGCCACGATGGTCGGAGTTGTATTTACCGATTTGCTCAAGGGCGTCATGCTCGGTATTGTCATCAGTATCATTTTCGTGTTGAAAGGGAATCTAAAGCGGGCGTACAGTTTCCGTAAGGAGAAGTATGAAGATGGCGATGTCATCCACATTGACCTGGCACAGGAAGTTTCATTCCTGAACAAGGCGGCTATTAAATCCACACTGATGGAAATCCCCGAGAATTCTAAAGTAATCATCAATGCCCATGATACGGTTTACATCGCACACGACATCCTCGATCTGATTCGCGAATTCAAGACCACGCGTGCCATCGATGAAAATATCAAGGTCAAGCTCAAAGGATTTAAAAAAGCCTACCATCTGGAGAATACCGATGAAACGCCCAATAAAGTAACCTTTGAGCACTATTATGACGTGGCAAAACGAACCACAGTCAAGCGTGAAATCAAAACAGACGACACAATTTAATTTTTGCCCGAAATTAATTCCTATTTTTATCGGGTTTCCAAACAACAAAAAAGCACTATAATGAGCCAGGATTTTTACAAGAAAATATTAGACAACAATAGAGAATGGGTAGAGCGGATGCTTGCCAAAGACCCTAATTACTTTGCAGAACTTGCCAAAGGACAAACCCCACCACTGTTGTGGATTGGTTGCTCAGACAGCCGTGTTCCTGCAAACGAGATCATCGGAGCTAAGCCAGGCGAAGTTTTCGTACACCGTAACATCGCCAACATGGTCGTACACTCAGACATGAACATGCTCAGCGTACTGGATTACGCCGTGAATGTCCTTAAGGTGAAACATGTAATCGTATGCGGCCACTATGGTTGCGGAGGTATTAAGGCGGCGATGGGCAACGATTCTATCGGGATTATAGACAACTGGATCCGCCATATCAAAGACGTGTATCGCTTGCACGACACTTACTTGAATTCTATTGCCGACGAAAATAAACGTTTCGATACGTTTGTTGAAATCAACGTGAAGGAACAGGTTTTTGACCTGGCCAAAACGTCAATCGTACAGGCTGCCTGGAGAAACGGGCAAGACCTCACCTTGCACGGTTGGGCATACGGCGTAGGATCGGGATTTGTCAACGACCTGGATGTCAACATCAGTTCAGACAAAGACCTTGACCAGGTTTACCAACTAAAATTTTAAAAACAAAAGCCGCTAAATCAGCGGTTTTTTTATTCCTGGTCGAGATTCTCGTTAAAGGCCGACGGCAGCATCTGCGGGATAAATTTAATTAAAATCGGGAGCAGCAAACTTCCGCCGGGAATCAGGAAGATGGTTAGAGACGGAATGGTTTTGCATACATCGAGCAATTGTTTCTTCACTTTTCTTTTTTCGGCTTTGTCCAGATCGCGGGTGGTAGAATGGGCCAAAAGTACCATGAGCTCTTTGCTTTCGGTTATTTCCTTGATCAATCGTTTTTTATTGCGGCTAATTAGCGTCAAGACCAATTGCGTCGTTTGGTCATAAAAATGTTTAACCGGATTCGAGTAATTGAAATACGGGATTTCTTTTTTGTATCTGGAGATGAATTGATCGGTAGATTCTATACTGTGGGCCACAAAATCTTCGGATACGCCGAGTACTTGGCCTATCGCATAAAGGAAATACGCCTCGTCTTTTTCTACCTTTCCGTCACTCCAAAGTGCCAATCCAGCCATGTCTACAAGGTATTGTCTTTCGAGTAAATCGGTATAGTAGTCGAGTTGCAGGTCGTCCAGATTCTGGATATTGACCTTAGAAAACTTGCTGTAACGCACCGAAGCTTCAAAAAGCTTGATGAGCAAATCGTCGTGCTGTGACTTGTTGGCTTTGGTTTTAAGCGCAAGTGTTACGATACTCACGATGGTTTCCTCGATCTTCTTGAGGTATTTTTCGGGAATGTGGCCTTCATCTAGAAAATGCCTGAATGCAAGTACATCCACAAAAAGCAAGGCATTGGTGACGATGTGCGAAAAATTCTTGCTGATGATGTTGTCATTGGTCTGCACACGGTCATCGATGATTTTCTCCAGCGTCAATGAAACAGACGAACTCGGCAGCACTTTCTTAAACAGATTAAAGCTTTGAGGATTCATCTCATTGTAAAAGGCAACAGCTTTTTGAATGAAATCCGAAGACGATGGGTGTGGTGTCAAAAGCCGATAAGTACCATAAAGACTGTTGAGCAAAGCCGTTTTAGACATCTCGTCATGCAACCATCCTTGCGGATTGATATGCTCGAGTGCATAAAAGGAAACGATGTGGCCGTAAATAAAACCAGTTTTGCGTATGCCCAGGTAAAAGGTTTCGGCATCATCCAAAGGTTTCTCGGGCAATGCTTTTTGCTCGAGGAAAAATTTGTCGATCCAGCCGTGCGCCGAAGGGTTGATCATCGTTTTGGAGTTTTCTGTTGCAAAACTATGCCTTTTGAAGCAATTTTAAATGTAGCATTTTAATTTTAAAATGATGTTGATGCTACCGAAACATTGCGTTAAAATTGCCGCAGCACATTTAAGAGTCGAAACAATCACTGCCGTGCCTTAATGTTTTTTGCACAGAGCTCGATAATGGTTTGTATTCTTGTTGCGCGCGTCTGCTCGCGTTTGGCCTGGTTCAGCCAATAAAGGTAGCTTTTGCGATAGGATGGGCTAAAGTTGTAAAAATTCTCTATCGCCTTTTTGTTCTTTTTGAAAGCAGCTTCGAGATCTTTGGGAAGCGTATGGTTTTCAACGTGGTCGAGCGATTCCCACGAACCATTTTGTTTGGCCGCTTCGATTTTTCTAAGGCCACTTTCATGCATGAGTCCGTCTTTGATGAGTTGATCGATGTAAGCCTTATTGACTTTACTCCAAACGCTTTTGTCCTTGCGAGGCGTAAAGGTTTGCTTGCGGCGCTGCTCGTCTATTTTGCGAACCGTCGAATCGATCCAGCCATAGCAGATCGCCACTTGCACCGCTTCTTCCCAACGCATGCTTTCAAAATCGCTACTGACCTTATAAAAAACAAGATCGACGCCTTTGGATTTGTCATGGTTCTCATGCAGCCAAAGGCGCCATTCCTGGTGGTTTTTGAAATAGTGGATTTCTTTTTCCAAATTCGATTATTTAATGATGGCAGTACAGGCTACTCGGCCACCGGCATTTCCGGTGGGTTGTGTGGCGAAATCGTCAAAACCTTCGTGGACGATCAAACCCTTGTTCATAATGTCCTTGGTTTTGTCGTTGCAACCAATACACCATTCGTCGGTGGTGAGCGTGATGGTTCCGTTTCCGCTGGCATCGGCAGTAAAATTACCGATGTCTCCTTTGTGGTATTCGCCTTGTCCCCAACGGCCATGTTTTTTAAAAGTAGGATTCCAGTGTCCGCCTGCAGAACTCGCATCGGCGGCAGAACAATCTGCTTTTTCATGGATGTGGATGGCATGCGTACCGGGTTTAAGGCCGGCGAGCGTCGCGGTAAACGTTACTTTCCCGTCTTTTTCAATGAAAGTGGCGGTACCAGAAACCGTACTGCTGCTTTTGGGTTCGAATGTTAGGTCGAGTCTTTTAGAATCGGTAGCATTTTTGGTTTTACAACCTATCAGAATGACGAGTATTAAAACCGTCGACAGAACAATTTTCTTGCCCAATGTTTTGGATTGTTTTTTTTTGGGTTCCGAGCCAGTATTGCGGGCAGAAGAAGTGGTGGTAGGTTTCATAATTTGAATTTTTAATTTGCATAAAGGTAGCTAAAACACCTGCGAGCTTCCTTATATTTTAGATAAATTTCACACCTTGTAATTCTGTAAAATTCTTGTTAAATTATAAAATCACGGCTTTGTATTTTTGACGCATACTTAAATATTACAACGTGATACTACGCAGCGGTTATCCTTTCTGGCTTATTAAAAATGGGTTGCCTTTTACATTCCCAAAACTGAACAAAGACCTTCAAACCGAGGTTTTGATAATTGGCGCCGGAATTTCTGGTGCCTTGATGCGTTATCATTTAATCAAGGCAGGTATTGGCTGTGTTACCGTAGATGCGCGCACCGTTGGGCTTGGGAGTACCTGTGCCAGCACTTCACTTTTGCAGTACGAGATTGATGTTCCGCTATGCAAACTCAGTGAGACCGTAGGAAAAGAACGTGCGCAACGGGCTTATCACCTTTGCAATGAGGCTATCGGTAAAATTGGCAAAATAGCTTCAGATCTGGATTATAGCGATTTCCAGCATCGTGACAGTTTGTATTTTGCGGCTTACAAAAAAGATATTCCTTTACTGGATCGCGAATATAAGGCCCGAAAGGAAGCCGGTTTTGATGTTGCCTATCTCGATGCCGACGCTGTTGGCAAGCAGTTTGGGTTTTCGGCTCCGGCAGCCATCTTATCACACCATGGCGCGGTCATCGACGCTTATTCGTTTACGCACCGGTTGTTGCAGTACAAAGAGGAGTGGAACCACCACATTTATGACCGCACGAGGATTTCCAACATCAAGTACGATAAAAACGGAGTCGTCGCCCAGACTCAGGATGGTCATACCATTAAGGCGAGGCACGTGGTCTATGCCACAGGATATGAGGTTACAGAAATGATAGACAAGAAAATCGTCGAACTCAAATCAACTTATGCGGTGATCAGCGAGCAATATCCCAAAACACAGTTCTGGAAAAACAATACGCTGTTGTGGAGTACTGCCGACCCTTATTTGTATCTGCGCACAACTTCTGATGGTCGGATGCTCATTGGCGGCCGGGATGATGATTTTTACGATCCCACGAAACGCGATGCGCTCATCCAGAAAAAGTCTGGGCAACTTGTCGCTGATTTTAAGAAGATATTTCCCGAAAAAGCATTCGATGCCGAATTCAGCTGGACTGGTACTTTTGGCGAAACCAAAGATGGATTGCCCTATATCGGGACGTACCAACCGGTAAAAAACAGTTATTTCGCACTCGGTTTTGGTGGCAATGGAATCACTTTTAGTTTGATTGCGGCAGAGATCATCACCGATTTAATTCAAGGAAAATCCAACAAAGACGCCGATATTTTTTCGTTTGACCGTTAACTCTATCGTATGCAAAAGCAAGCACTCTTAAAAAAAACCTGGGCACTGTTAAAGGAAACCTACACCGAGTTCGATGAAGACAATGCCATCAAACTTAGCGCCTCTTTATCGTATTATACCATATTTTCGTTGCCGCCACTCATCATGATTATCCTGTCGATTTGCGGCGTATTCTTTGGAGTCGAAGCCGTGACCGGTCAATTCTTTGGGCAAATCAATGGTTTGGTAGGTAATGACGCGGCACGTCAGATACAGGAGATGATAAAAAACGTAGAATTGTCCAACAGCAATGTATTTGCGACGATTGTGGGCGTCGTTACTTTGATTATCGGTGCGTCTGGAGTTTTTGCCGAAATCCAGAGCTCAATCAATTTCATCTGGGGACTCAAACCCAAACCCAAGAAAGGATTGGTGAAATTTGTAGTAAATCGGTTGATGTCTTTCTCGATGATTGCGGTGGTGGGATTCTTACTCCTGGTGAGTTTAACGGTCAATACGGTCATGGATGCGCTCAACAGCAGGCTCATGTTGTATTTCCCGGATGCGACGATTTACTTGTTCTACGTGCTCAATACGATTGTTCTTTTTGCCAGTACTACGATGCTGTTTTCTATCATTTTCCGGACTTTACCCGATGGCGAAATTGCGTGGAAGGACACCTTGATCGGCGCAGGTGTTACCTCGATACTGTTCATGATCGGGAAATTCCTAATCGGATTGTACTTGGGAAATTCGTCGGTAGCTTCGGCCTATGGCGCGGCAGGATCAGTAATTATTATTTTGATTTGGGTGTATTACTCGGCCATTATCTTGTATTTCGGAGCCGAATTTACCAAGGTCTACGCAATCTCTTACGGAAAGAAAATTGTGCCCAATGACTATGCGGTCGAAATCAAAAAGGAAATATTCGAGGAAAAAAGTGATGCAAAGTGAATCTTATAACATTTGAGAAATATTCTGTAACGGCCTCGCTCTAAAAAACATGAAATTTGTCTTATAGCAAACAAGGTTAACTTATCACTTTACCATGACTACAAAATCTTTTAACCGCATTAACTTATTTGCCGCACTGGTTTTTGTAATGGGATTGTCTTTTACTGCTTGTAAAAATGCACCCAAAACAGAAGATACCAAATCGGTAGCCGAAGCGCAAAACGAAGCCAAATTTGAAGATGAAAGCGAAGATGAAGCCGAATTTTTAGTAGATGTCGCCGAGTTCAACCTGCAACAAGCCGAACTCGGAAAACTAGCGACTATTAAAAGCACTAATACCGCGGTAAAGGATTTCGGAAAAATGATGCAGGAGATGCACGCGGTTCAAATGAAGGAGTTGTCAGCGTTGGCCGTATCCAAACAGGTTTCGGTACCCAACTCGCTCACCGAGGAAAACAAAGAAGACTACAACGCATTGAATAAAAAGGACATCGAGGACTTCGATAAGCATTATTTGGATCTCGTTATCGATCAGCATGGATCGTCTATCCGTGAATATACCGACGCGACCGATAAAACTTCTGACGCCGCGCTAAAAAAATGGCTGGCACAGCAAACAGCATTATTGCGGGAACATCTCGATGCGGCGATGATGTTGCAAATCAAACTCAAAAACAACCAATAAGTCAATAAACCAATAATTAAACACACATTATGGGAAATCTACTCTACACCATCGCAGTCATACTGGTTATCATTTGGGCAATCAGTTTTTAGGAGGCTATGCCACCGGAAGTTTAATCCACATCTTGCTGGTCATCGCGATCATTGCAGTAATTCTGAGAATTATTCAAGGGCGCAAACCGCTTTAACACAATAAATTTTTGTTTGTTTGGTTCGCAATATTCTAATTTATAACTAATAAGATCTAGAATTTATATTGGGGTTATTGATCCTAAATCTTTTGAATTATAATATTGCATAATAGAAACGACCGCTGTACTTCAACTGGCGGTCGTTTTTTATTTGATTCTGATTGGATTTTTTGAGGGTTTAAAACTCCAGACTTTAACAAAGTGTGCAGAAATTGTGCAGTTGCGAATGCCGTTTATTTTGTAGGGAAACATCGGCCCCTTCCCTGAAGGTAAGATACAATTTACATCATTACCGTTGTCGCAGAAAAACTACATTTATTGTTAATCCAAATTCCAAATTGCTTTACTGACAGTCGCGATTACTTGGATTTTTCACCCACAAAATAATCATTCTGCGACTTAAACAACACGTTGAACGTAGTCAAACTGCCGTAAATTCTGGTAATGTATTGTTGGAGTTCAATCTTTTCGATTTCCTCGATGCTGCTCGCGTTGATTTTCTGTTCCATCACACGCAAACGATCACGCACCATGATAATCTTATGGAAGAACGTATCCACGGGAATTTCCTTATTGGCCAAACCGGCCTGTCCGGGTTCGAGGATGATTTTGCCACCTTTCCATTTGTCGCCAATCGGGACAATCTCAGAAATGTCAGACCATTTTTTGAGCATCGACAGCAGGCTTTGCTCTACATCATAGAAACTTATAGTGTCGACTTCATTTTCGGCCGCATCGATGACTTCAAATTCGCTGTTGATGGCAATCGTTTCAAGCCCGTTTTCTATAAATGTAACCCAATATTCCTTACTGGAAACGTTAGTGATTACGCCTTTTCCGTATTCAGGATGGTTGATCCTGGAGCCAATTCCGAGTATTTTCATGTTTTAGAGAATAAATTTTCGACTAAAATAACAAACTCTGTCTAAATAAAAAACCGCGCTGCAAGTGTACAGCACGGTTTTCAACATTTAACTTAACTAATAACTATCTTCCTGCCTAAAAACAGTAGCCGTTTTCGGCCACGAGTTTTGAAGTCACGGCTTCCTTGAGCCCTATGATGTTAGGCATATTGGTATATTTGGTGAAACGGCGCAATCCCATAAGCATCATGCGCTGCTCGTCGCCGTCGGCAAAAGAAATGATGCTTTCTTTTCCTTTTTGGGTGATGATGTCAACGGCTTTATACAAATACAATTTGGCCATGGCGATTTGTTCTTTGGCTTGGTCTTCACCTACTTTTTTGGCGAGTTTTTCGGTCCTTAAAATGGTGCTTTCGGCCATATAGATTTCAATGAGTATATCGGCTGCCGCCATGAGCAATTGTTGGTGCGCGTCTAGATCCGGCCCGTACTTTTGCACCGCGCCGCCGGCCACCATCAAAAATGCTTTCTTGAGTTTGCCAACCATTTCCTTTTCTTCTGAGAACAACTCAGAATAATCAGGTGTGTTGAAATCTGGGATTCCCATGAGTTCTTCCTGCACCTTGGTCGCCGGACCGAGTAAATCCACATGGCCTTTCATCGCTTTCTTAATCAACATTCCTACCGATAGCATGCGGTTGATTTCGTTCGTGCCCTCGTAAATCCTGGCAATACGCGCATCGCGCCACGCGCTTTCCATCGGCGTGTCTTCTGAGAATCCCATACCGCCAAAAATCTGTATGCCTTCATCGGCGCAGTTTTGCACATCTTCAGAAACCGCTACTTTCAAGATTGAACATTCTATTGCATATTCCTCAACACCCTTGAGCTCGGCTTCCTGATGCGATGCACCTTCCGACTCACGGATTTTGATCCGGTCTTCGATGTCTTTGGCCGCGCGATACGTTGCACTTTCACCTGCGTAGCAAGAAGTTGCCATATCGGCCAACTTAGCACGGATGGCACCAAAACTCGAGATTGGCACATTGAACTGGATGCGCTCATTGGCGTAATGCAACGCGCCTGTCGTCACCCTGCGTTGTGCATCGAGGCAGGCAGCAGCCAATTTGATTCGACCTACATTCAGGGCGTTCATCGCAATCTTGAATCCGTTGCCGCGTTCCGACAGCATATTTTCTACCGGAACCTTGGTATCGGTAAAGAAAACCTGGCGCGTAGACGAAGCGCGGATGCCCAGTTTGTGTTCTTCCTCGTTCATTGAAATGCCGTTGTCTGGATCGTTCTCTACAATGAAACCGGTGATGTTCTTATCGTCGCCAATCCTCGCAAAGACGATGAACAACGAGCAGAATCCGGCATTAGAGATCCACATTTTCTGCCCGGTGATCGAGTAGTACTTTCCATCGTCCGACAAAACCGCTTTGGTTTTTCCAGAATTGGCATCGCTTCCGGCGCCCGGTTCGGTCAAACAATACGCACCAAACCATTCACCCGAAGCGAGTTTCGGTACGTACTTTTGTTTCTGTTCTTCGGTTCCGTATAAAGTAATCGGCATAGTACCGATTCCCGTATGCGCGCCAAAGGCGGTCGAGAATGAGCCCGTAGCCCCCGAAATATAATCGCAGGTCAAAACGGTGTTGACGAACCCCATGCCCATTCCGCCGTAGTTTTCAGGAACGGCAACGCTCAAAAATCCGAGTTCGCCGGCCTTTTCCATACACGCTTTGGTAAATGCATAGTCCTTGTTCTCAAAACGGCCCTTATTGGGCCAGATTTCCTTATCCACAAATTCTTTCACAGAATCGCGCATCATGATTTGCTCTTCGTTGAAGTCTTCGGGCGTGAAGATGTCTTCGCATTTGGTTTCTTTGACGAGGAATTGGCCTCCTCGGGTTTTGTTTGTTGTTGTTTCCATATTTTTAAGAGAAAAGAGGAAAGACCGCTGCGCTGAAAGAAGAAAGACTTAGTTCAGTTTGGCGATAAATCCAGAGATCATTTTTTGAAGTTCAATTAATTTATTTTCTAGTTCGATTGTTTTCTCAGTGGTGATGTAATTGTGCATACCTGCAATTAACAATTGGGTATGGAGTTCAAATGAAGATCCAAGGCTCATATTGAGATAGTGTGAAAAATGCCTATTACTTCGATTGGATCCTTCGGCAATGTTTGATGGAATTGAAACCGAGGCGCGATTCATCTGGCTTGTTAAGCCAAACATTTCGTTTTTCGGAAAGCTTAAGCACATTTGATGTATTTCGGAAGTGATTTCCATTGACAAATTCCAGATTTTTAAGTTTTTAAAATTGTGATTCATGGCGTATAAATGTTTATTTGGTTTATATCTTTCAGCGCAGCGGTCTTTCCTCTATCAGCGCAGCAATCTTTCTTCTATCAGCGCAGCGGTCTTTCTTCTATCAGCGCAGCGGTCTTTCATCTATATCAATTCATAAATTCCTGCACTTCCTTGACCTGTACCCACACACATCGAAACAATTCCATATTTACTGCCACGACGTTTCATCTCGTCGAATAATTGTACCGACAGTTTAGCGCCCGTACAACCCAGCGGATGCCCAAGTGCAATAGCGCCGCCGTTTACATTGACGATATCTGGGTTCAATCCAAGTTCACGGATCACCGCGAGTGATTGTGAGGCAAAGGCTTCATTGAGTTCAATCAAATCGATTTGGTCGAGGTTCATTCCGGCTTGTTTGAGTGCTTTCGGAATCGCTTTCACCGGGCCGATTCCCATGATCCTGGGTTCTACACCAGCCGATGCAAAATTCACCAAACGCGCAATAGGCGTAAGGTTGAGTTCTTTGACCATTGCTTCGCTCATGACCATCACAAACGCGGCACCGTCGCTCATCTGCGACGAGTTTCCGGCGGTGACACTACCATCGGCTGCAAAAACCGGCTTGAGTTTACCCAATGCCGCAAGATTGGTATCGGCTCTTGGGCCTTCATCTTTGTTGACCACATACGATTTGGTTTCTTTTTTACCGTTTTCGTTGAGGAAAGTCTGCTCGATGGTAATCGGTACGATCTGGCTGTCGAATTTGCCTTCGGACTGCGCTTTCAAAGCTTTGAGATGTGAGTTTAATGCAAATTGGTCCTGATCCTCGCGCGAGACGTTGTATTGTTTGGCGACGGCTTCGGCGGTGAGCCCCATGCCCCAATAGTAATCCTCGTGTCCGTCTTTGGCCACCTGATAATCGGGTGTTGGTTTGTAACCGCCCATCGGGATGAAACTCATGCTCTCGGCGCCACCAGCAATGATGCAATCGGCCATACCAGATTGGATTTTAGCCGTGGCCATCCCAATCGTTTCAAGCCCTGATGCACAATAACGGTTCACGGTAACACCCGGAACATCCACTATATTCAATCCCATGAGTGAAATCAAACGGCCCACGTTGAGGCCTTGCTCGGCTTCGGGCATGGCATTTCCTACCATAACGTCGTCTATACGTTTCTTGTCGAAATCGGGTAGCTCGCTGATCATATATTGGATGGTTTCGGCCGCGAGTTCATCGGGTCGCTTGAAGCGGAAAACGCCTTTCGGTGCTTTCCCCACTGCGGTTCTGTATGCTTTTACTATGTATGCTGTTTTCATTTTGTTCTTTTTTGGTTTGCCAATTCTGGAAACGATATTTTATTTTTTAGCCCCGATTGCAGTGAAAATCCTTTTTTTGTATGAAGATTTCTCTCGGTTAATTCGGATTATCTTTCAAAAAAAGATTGAGCGAAAAGCGGGACAAGTCTTGATTTTACTCAGATGTCCTGCTCCTAATTTCTCAACGGTTTTCCTTTGGTCAACATAAACTGAATCCGCTCCAACGTCTTTCTCTCCGTGCAAAGCGACAAAAATGCCTCGCGTTCAATATCCAAAAGATACTGTTCGCTCACGAGTGTCGGCTCTGATAAATCACCACCAGCCATCACATAAGCTAGTTTATTCGCGATTTTCTTGTCGTGGTCTGAAATGAATTTCCCTGCCGTCATCTGGTCTGTTCCTACGTAGAACATCCCAAGTGCCTGTTTGCCCAATACCCTGACATCTTTGCGACGGATGGGTTGGGTGTAGCCCGCTTCGGCCATGAGTAGCGCATGTTTCTTGGCTTGGGCAATCTGGCGGTCTTTGTTCACCACGATGATATCTTTGCCGTGTTGCAAAACGCCGGTATCAAAGGCTTCGTACGCCGAAGTTGATACCTTGGCCATGGCAACCGATAGAAAATATTGCTGCAATACGTTGAGTTCTACATCGTCTTTATGGAATTGTTCGGCGGCGCGCAAGGCCATTTCTTTTGATCCGCCGCCGCCTGGAATTACGCCCACACCAAATTCTACGAGCCCGATATAGGTTTCGGCCGCGGCGACGACCTTATCGGCGTGCATGCTCATTTCGCATCCGCCGCCGAGCGTCATGCCGTGCGGTGCTACAATCACTGGGATAGAAGAATAGCGCACGCGCATCATCGTGTCCTGGAACATTTTGATGGCCATGTTGAGCTCGTCATATTCCTGCTCGACAGCCATCATGAAAATCATCCCTATGTTCGCGCCAACAGAGAAATTTGCGCCCTGGTTGCCAATGACGAGTCCCTGGAAATCCTTTTCGGCGAGGTCTATGGCTTTGTTGATGCCTTGCAAGACGTCGCCACCTATGGTATTCATTTTAGATTGGAATTCGAGATTCAGGATACCGTCGCCCAAATCCTCGATCACCGCGCCCGAATTGCTCCAGATTTTCTGGTTCCCACGAATGTTATTGAGGATGATAAACGAATCCTGACCGGGCACTTTCTCTTGTTTTTTGGTATTTTGGTTGTAGAAATAAGTCGCGCCGTCCTTAACCGTGTAGAAACTGTCATTGCCCGATTCTAGCATTTCCTTTACCCAAGCGGCCACTTCAACACCTTCTGCATTCATCAGCCCGATTCCTGTGGTCACGCCGATGGCATCCCAGATTTCAAACGGGCCGTTTTCCCAGCCAAAACCGGCTTTCATCGCGTCATCGATCTTGTAGAATTCATCGGTGATTTCGGGGACACGGTTGGCCACGTAGGCAAACATGCCCGCAAAATTCCGGCGATAAAATTCACCGGCTTTGTCTTTCCCTTTGATCAAAACCTTGAACCGGTCAATGGGTTTGTCTATGGTTTTGGTGAGTTCTAAGGTCGCAAACGCCGCTTTTTTCGCCGGACGGTATTCTAGCGTATCCAAATCCAAAGACAAAATATCGCGGTCTACTTTTTTATAAAATCCCTGGCCGGTTTTACTGCCGAGCCAGTTGTTTTCTAACATTTTGCTGATGAAGTCAGGCAATTTGAACAAATCGTGCGCCTCGTCATTGGGCACACCTTCGTACAAACCGTTGGCTACATGTACAAGCGTGTCCAGACCAACTACGTCTACGGTCCTGAAAGTCGCCGATTTTGGTCGACCGATAACTGGTCCGGTCAATTTATCGACCTCTTCAATGGTGAGTCCCATTTCTTTTACCAAATGGAAAAGGCTTTGGATGCCGAAAATACCGATGCGGTTCCCGATAAACGCGGGTGTGTCTTTGGCCACCACCGATGTTTTTCCAAGGAATTTCTCGCCGTATTCACTCAGGAAATCCAATACTTCTTTATTGGTTTTAGGTCCCGGAATGATCTCGAATAATTTGAGGTAACGCGCCGGATTAAAGAAATGCGTCCCGCAAAAATGCTGCTGGAAATCGTCGCTTCGGCCTTCGCTCATAAAATGGATCGGGATACCCGAAGTGTTCGATGTAATCAAAGTACCCGGTTTCCTATACTTTTCAATCTGTTCAAAGACCGATTTCTTGATGTCGAGACGTTCTACGACTACTTCGATAATCCAATCGGCTTCTGAAATCTTAGCCAAATCATCGGTGGTGTTTCCCGTTGTGATGCGCGTGGCAAATTTCTGGTGGTAAATGGGCGAGGGCTTTGATTTGAGCGCGTTGGCCAAATGTTCGTTGACAATTCGGTTGCGCACGATTTTGCTGTCGAGCGTGAGTCCTTTGGCCGCTTCGGCTTCAGTAAGCTCACGTGGCAAAATGTCGAGCAGCAAAACCTCCACGCCGATGTTGGCAAAATGGCAGGCGATTCCCGAACCCATGATTCCGGAGCCTATGACTGCAACTTTCTTAATGGTTCGTTTCATTGTAATTTTTCGGTTGAATTGAATATGTTTTTATCCAAGATGAGTTCATTGATTTTTTCGGCCACTTCCATAAAGTTTTTAAGTTGCTCCTCGGTGACATGCTGCTTGACCTTTTCGTTGAATTTGAGTACGTTGGTACGCGAGAGTTCGCGTTTCTCCTTGCCAAATTCGGTCAGGTAAATCAGTACGCCGCGACCGTCGTTGGGGTTTTTCTTCCTGGTGATGAGCCCGCGTTCTTCCATCGATTTAAGTGTTCTTGTAAGGCTGGTGGCTTCCATACCCATTTTTGGGCCAAGCGTCGTCGATGGCGTGCCGTCTTCCTTATCCAGGCTGAGTAGCGCAAAACCCGTGGCCATCGTGGCGTCGTATTTGGCAGCCTCTTCGTTGTACATGCGCGCAACGGCTTGCCAGGTGGCGCGAAGTACGTAATCTATGGTTTTGTCCTTCATGTTTTTCGCAATCGATTGAGCCAAAGATAATAAAAAATACTATGCGCGCATAACAAATAATTGAAATTTTTACGTTAAAGTTTTTGGGTGATGTGCTAAGGCACTGAGGTTCTGAGGAGCTGAGGTTTTAGGGCGTTTCCCTGCGGGCAGTCGGCTTGGCAGCCTCGTGTCCCTTAGGGGCAGGCTGTACGCTCTAGCTTTGTTCGTGCCTCACAAAGGCTGCCGCTGCCATCCTTAACGCGCTGCGCTCGCCCGAGGCATTTGGGTTTGCATTAATTGTTGCGCGAAGAGAGGCTAGGAAGATGCGAAAAAAATAAAACACAGATTGCACAAATTTCACAGATTTCTAATTTGATCTGTGAAATTTGTGCAATCTGTGTTTAAACCTTATCGAACCTTATCGTTTCTTGGTAAAATTACTCACCATATATCTTCCGGTACAAATCTTTATACTTTTCCATCACGATTTTGCGCTTCAGTTTTAAAGTAGGCGTGAGGTGGCCTTCGTTGATAGACCAAACGTCTGGTGTGAGTTCAAAGCGTTTGATTTGTTCCCAGTTCCCGAATTTCTTATTGAGTGTTTCTACTTCTTCCCTGATGCGGTCGATGACTTTTTCGTTGCACGCAATCTCGGCGTTGGTTTTACCGCAATCAATGTTGTGCAGTTTGGCCCACTCCTTTACAAATTCAAAGTTGGGCTGTATGAACGCGCCCGGCATTTTTTCGCCATCGCCAATCACCATGATTTGTTCAATGAAACGCGACTGTTTCATCGCATTTTCAAGCAATTGCGGTGCGATGTATTTCCCCCCAGAGGTCTTGAACATTTCCTTTTTACGGTCGGTGATTTTTAAGAAACCTTCGCTGTCTATTTCGCCAATGTCACCCGTATGGAAATATCCGTTCACGAGCACTTCGGCGGTTTTCTCGGGATCTTTGTAATAGCCCATCATTACGTTGGGGCCTTTGCACAAGATTTCACCGTCGGCGGCAATCTTGACCTCCACATTCTGGATGACTTTACCCACCGTACCAACCTTGAAATGGCGGTTGCGGTAATCATTTACGGCAATTACAGGCGAGGTTTCGGTAAGTCCGTAGCCTTCCATCACGTAAATTTCGGCAGCGGCAAAAATGCGCGCCAATCGCGGTTGTAACGCCGCGCTACCCGAAACCATCAGGCTTAAATTGCCTCCGAGTCCTTCTTTCCATTTGCTGAAAATCAATTTTCTCGCAATTTTCAGTTGCCATTCATACCAGGCACCATTGGCGCCGTAAGGTTCAAATCTAAGTCCCAAATCAATCGCCCAAAAAAACAGTTTGCGTTTGATTCCCGTGAGTTCGGTGCCTTTGGCGTAAATGCGATCGAATACTTTTTCAAGCAATCGGGGAACCGCGGTAATCACATTGGGCTTGGCTTCCTTTAAATTGTCTACAAGCTTGTCAATCGATTCGGCAAAATAGACCGAAACCCCATAGTATTGGTAAATGTATAAGATCATGCGCTCGTAAATGTGGCAGATCGGGAGGAAACTCAGTGCGCGGCTTCGGCCCGCCTCAAACGGGATCCGTGGTGCGCTGTCGAGCACGTTAGAAACGATATTCTGGTGTGACAACATGACGCCTTTGGGTCTTCCGGTGGTTCCCGACGTGTAAATGATGGTCGCTAAATCTTCTGTTTTTACCGCGTCTTTTCGCGCTTCCACTTCGGTTTGGTTGCTGTTGTCGGCACCCAACTCGAGCAATTCGGCCCAGTTTTTACAACCCGGAATCTCGTCGAATGAAAAGACTTCCTTTAATTGGGGCACATTTTGCCGAATCAGGTTCACTTTGCGCAATACTTCGGTATCCGACACAAAGCAATAGATGGATTCTGAGTGATTGAGGATATACTCGTAGTCTTCCTCAGAAATCGTCGGGTAAATCGGGACATTTTGCGCGCCGGTTTGTAAAACGCCAATGTCCATGATGTTCCATTCGGTGCGATTGTTGGATGAAATCACAGCAATCTTATCGTTTTTTTGGATGCCCATACGCAACAATGCCCGTGAAATGCGATTGGCTTTTTCAAGGTATTCCCCGGTTGAGGTCTTTACCCATTTATCGCCATATTTGGTCACCAGCGCGTCCGGTATATTCGTGAACTGTTGTTGTTGGTAGTACGGAAAGTCAAAAAGGCGCGTGATCTGGGTCATTTCGTATAGCTTTATTGCCGCAAATTAAGTAATAAATAGTTATCCGACAATTTTCGCCGTTCAAATATTTCATAAAGGCAAACGTATTTGGATTGGCTTAAATTTAACGGCAGCGCACCGCGTAATTGCAATATATTTGATATTTTTGCGCACCAGTGAAACGCGACAAAATTATACTTTTACACATGCTTAAACACCTGCGCCTCAACGAATACAAGGTTTTACTCTACAGGGTTTTCCTGGCTTATGCCTTTTATTTTTTGGCGCGTATCCTGTTTTACGCCTTCAACGCTAAACTACTTAAGGTAGATAGCCTTACAGATTTGTTGCCACTTTGTTACTACGGATTGGCTTTTGATACGACAGCGATTTTGTACGTAAACCTATTATTTATCGTGCTGTCTATTTTACCGTTCCGCAAGAATGCGAGCCAGGGCTACCAGAGGTTCCTGGCCATTCTGTATTTCGTGACCAATCTCGCTGCTTACGCCACGAATTTCATAGACTTCATTTACTACCAATACACATACGCGCGTACCACAATTGTAGCGCTTAATGTCATCGAACATGAAACCAACAAGACCACACTGTTCCTGAGTTTCCTCGTCGATTTTTGGTATGTATTCCTGTTGTTTTTTGTGTGCGCCGGTTTGTGGATTTGGCTGTACCGGAAAATTGAGGTCCGATCATTTCATCCCTCAAACAAACTGCAGTATTTTGGCTTTTCTATAGTTGGATTTTTGTTTGTGGCCGCGATGATCGTGGGTGGTATCCGCGGCGGCGATTTTAGCAAAGCCACCAGGCCCATCAATATCCTCGATGCAAGCCGCCATGTCAAGAATGTAGTACATGCCGACATTGTTCTGAACACGCCGTTTGCCATCATCCGTACGTTGTTCACCAACAGTTTCCAGAAAACCAATTATCCAGACCTGACTCCTGAGTTGATCCTGCAAAAGGTGCAGCCCATCAAGCAATACCACAACAATCCACCTACCAAGCCCAATGTGGTCATTTTTATATTGGAGAGTTACGGCCGCGAGTACATCGGTGCGTTCAACAAAAAATCGGGTATTCCAGACTATAAAAGCCATGCGCCATTCATCGATTCGCTCGCGCAGCACAGTATGATTTTCACCAACGCCTATGCCAACGGAAGGCAATCCATACACGGAATGTCGTCTATTTTGGCGGGATTGCCATCGTTTAAGGACGCGTTTACCTCGTCGCCTTACCCGAGGCAGAAAATAGAATCTATTGTTTCTACGCTCGAAGGCGAAGGCTACAACACTTCGTTTTTTCACGGCGCGGCAAACGGTTCTATGGGATTCCTCGGATTCGGAAATATTTTGGGCATCGACAACTATTACGGACGCACCGAGTTTAACGATGACTCGCAGTTCGATGGATTCTGGGGTATTTGGGACGAACCGTTCCTGCAATATATGAAGAAAACCCTCGATACGAAGAAGACACCGTTTTTTGCGTCGGTGTTTACCGTGTCTTCGCACGAGCCGTACATCATCCCTGAAAAGTACAAGGACAAATTCAAGGAAGGCGGCGTGCCCATGCACAAATGCGTGGAGTACACCGATTATGCACTCAAGCGTTTCTTTGACCAGGCCAAAAAAGAACCGTGGTTCAACAACACGATTTTTGTCATGGTGGCCGATCACGCCAACCAGATTTTCTATCCCGAATACGCAAAACCCATCCAGCGCTTCGCCGTGCCGATTCTGATTTACCAACCCAATAGCAAATACGTGGGTGTCGATGAAGATTGGGCGCAGCAGATTGATATTTATCCGACGATTTTAGACATGATCGGTTACCAGAAGCCTTTTCGCAGTTGGGGCAGGAGTTTGTTTGATAAAAAAGGGATGGCGCCGTATGTGATCAATTCTACGGGGAATATCTACCAATTCATGAAAGGGAACTACATTTGTCTGTTCGACGGAAAGAACGCCATCGGGTTTTATGATAAGAACGACAAAATCCTTTTTGAGAATCTGATTGCGAGAAGAAATGCCGAAATGAATGACCTTGAACTCAGTTGCAAGGCATTCATTCAGGATTATATGGAGCGCGTCGTCGACCAGAAACTTTACGTCAAATAATTATGAAAAAGAACAAAAAAATAATTCTGGTTTTGGTTGCAGTTGTCGTGCTTTTCTTTGTCGGGAAGTATGTTTACGATATGCACATCAACCACAACTTTGAAACGATTACCGAAGGGAAAGTCTACAAGTCAGGCGTGATTCCGCCCGATGAAATTGCCGATTACGTGAATAAGTATCACATCAAGTCCATCGTCGATTTGCGTTTTCCGGGAACCGCCGATCTGGTCAACAACCCCGAATTGCCTTCAGAACTTGTCGCCGAAAAAGAAGCAGTTGGGAAAATTCCGGGCGTGAACTATTTCAACAACGGATCGGATCAGGTGCCCAATGCGCAAAACCTCGACCGATTTTTTAAAATCATGGACAATCCAGACAATTATCCGGTGTTGATCCACTGCTATCATGGCGTTGGGCGCGCCGAAATGTACTCGGCTTTGTACCGCATCGAATATGAAAACTTCAGCAATGAAGACGCGCGGCATGCGGTTCGCCCAATTATCAAATGGGGCGCTTTTGATGACGGTACGCCTAAGGGTGAATACCTGAAAGCTTATCAATCCAGAAAACAGCAGTCTGAGCAAAAGCCTTAATCATAAGTTCAGATACAAATCAGATTTACCCGTGAGCAGTAAGGCGAGATACACCATCACCGCTAAAATTTCAATCCACAGCAAAAGGTAAAAAACCAAAAACCGCCAGGTAAAGCCGGCCCATTTGTACAAGCCTCGGGTTGCGTTCCAGTACACCCATATTGGGAAAAGTATGCTGGCAAAAGTCATCACCACTTCTAAATACCCCAATATGTCAGGCATTTCATAGCTGTTGATGAAATTTAAAAGAACCACGAAAGCATTGAGGGCAAGTATGCCTGCGAGGTTGAATCCACCCAAAATCAAATGTTCAGCAAAATTGAGTTTGAGCCTTCTAAAGATCAGCATCGCATTGAGGGCGATGACCGGAACCAAACAAAGCAGGATGACCTTGATGTTCTTCTCCAGAAAAAGCAAGATGGTTTTTGAATCCTTGGTCGTTTCCTCGGTCTGCGGATGAATGTTGTTAAAATAATGCGACAATACCAAGTTTAGACCAATCAGCAGCAACGATAAATAAAACACATTGTAGTACCGAATCCGCTTGCCTTTGATGTAATCGAGCGCTGCTTGCCCGGGTCGGATAAAGACCTCTTTAATTGTAAACAAAATTCCCTTTTCGAGATGCCAAACGCCGTGTATGAGGTCGTGCGTTAAAAAATGCCCGAGCGCAATGCGGTGCGTGTCGGTCTTTTGCCCACAGTTTTGGCAGAATTTTCCTTTGGTTTCGTGGTAGCAGTTCAAACAGTGGCTGTGCATGGCCTGGAGATTAGTTCTTGATGAATTTTTGTGTCTCGGTAAAGTCGTCGGTTTTGATTAGAATCACGTAAACGCCTCGGCTTAAACTGCTCACATCAAAGGTTTGTAGTCCGTCATTACCGGATTTTGAAAACACCAATTGACCGATACTGTTGAATATCGCCACCGAATAATCACTTCTAATTGTATTGACGTTTAATGCTGAAGCCGCAGGATTCGGATAAATCCTGAACGGCGAAAGTTTTACATCCGAAGTGCCAAGTACCGAAGGCTGCAGAATATTCACCTTAAAGTCATCGAAATAAAACCCGTCATAGTTCACCGCGCCATCCGAAATCAAACGAAAACGAACCCGAATCGTCTGTCCGGCGTAATCGCTCAGGCTGATTTCCTCATTGACCCATGTGGTTTGGAATCCGGTGAAAGACGGGGTCTGTTCAATCAGGCGGGTGTATTTCCCACATTGTGGGATCCAGGTCACGCCATTGTCTGTCGATACATCGAAAGTGACATAATCATAATTGCCTTCAAGCTCCCATTTTGCTGCGAAAGTGACAGTGGCACCAGCAACGGTGGTCAGGTCGATTGGAGCCGAAAGCCTGATATTTTTATTGGCGTTGTTGGCGTAAAAATTAGAAGGCGAATCAGTGATCGATGTGGGCGCCGAGACGAACGCCTGAGTCGTAGTTGCCCAGGTCGAACCAATCCAGGTTGGCGTGATCGCGCTACCGCTATCGTTGACAATCGTCTGCAACGCGCCGAATTTTTTGGTTATGAGTTGTCGGTCGGTATAATCGCCGTTGTCAATCAAAAACTCAAAAGTGACGAGGTCGTTGCTGCTCGTTCCTGGTGCCATCTGCAATGAAATAGCCGCATTGGCCGAATCAGAAATTGCCATGCCGTCGATTTGGAAAGGAGCTCCAACAGCGGTGATGTTGTTAGAAATCGGGTTAATGCTCACTGTAAAATTGCCGTTGCCACCCAAGCCCAAACGCTCGAGTTCAAAATCGACGTTGACCACGGCCGCGTTGCCCAGGAATTCGGGGGACTTATCGGTGAGTTTGCCGTAAGAGAGTGCGAGCCTTGCGGTAGTCAGATTGGTAAACACCATTTTGTTGCACACCGGAACAATCTGCGAAACAGACGGCCAAAACGAATCGCCAATTTCGGGCGTAAAAGCAAAGATCTTATCGTGGCTCATGGTCTGTCCGTACATAAAATCGTCGGAGCTGCCCGAAGCCGCATACAAAGCCGACGCGATTTCGTTGGTGAGGTTGTTGTTGGATACCATAAGCGCCGAAATCTTCTTATAATACGTATCATCCGGGCTGGGTACATTGAGGTCATACCCAAAAGGATATAGTAACAAATCGCTGAAAGTATGTGCGTTAAGTGCGAGTTTGAAATTGTGGTTTTCTACAAAAAACTTTACCGCTTGGGTTTCGGGCTCTGAAAACGTAGCCGTTCCGGGATATACCTCGCTGTTCACGTCGGCAGAGACACCCAGGGTGTTCCAGACACTTTGCGCTGCATTGCCGCCAATCCAATAATCGTAATTGCGGTTGTTGTCTACCCCGATGCCGGTTTCTAAAATGCGGCGGTTTTTACGCCACATGCCAAAGCCGTTGGGATTGCTGGTGTTGTTGTAAACATAGCCGTCAGGATTCACCACCGGGATGAAATACATTTCGGTATTGTCGACAAGGTATTGCACTTCTGGATTGGTATCGTAATTCTCCAGCAGGTACCACATATAAAAGATAGTTTCAGACAGCGAAATCGGTTCGCGCGCGTGGTGTACCGCAGTGTATAGAACCTGTGGGCGTGTATTGATCGATTCGGGGTTTTTAGTGATTTTGACCCATTGCAAAGCGCGGCCTTCCGAGGTCATGAAAGTCCCAACATCGGCTTTGTCGGAAATCAAATCGGGCCTAAAACTGCGCATATTGTCTAACTGTTGCAGCATTTCCTCATAAGTGAAATAGCCCGCCATCGACCCCAATTGGAAATTGAATGGAGTGGGATAATCAATGAAAGCACTGCAGGACGTGTTTGCAGGATTGGCTGCCGTAAGGTTTTGACTGTTGTTTTGCGCGGCGTAATACTGCTGCACATCAGCAATCTCGATGGTTACAGGAATTCCTAAGTCGCGCGCCTTCTGGATTTCGGTATCCGAAAAATCCGAAACAATAGAATAACCTGCCTTATGGATGCCGTGGTCCATTGGCAGTCCGGCCGCTTGTAATTTTTTTAGATTCTCAACGGTTTGGTAGGTGATTTTGGCGCGGTGGTATTTCCCTGGATTGACCTGCGCCAACACAACGATAGGCAACAGTAACGCGGCGAGTAACAGTTTTCTCATGGTCTGGAGATTGGATTCCAGACAAATATATTACTTATTTTCAATCCATAATCTCGCGTTGACAAATGCCTCATGCCATGGCGACACTTCGTCGTTTCTGTCTTTTGGGTAGTGCGCCCAGTTCCATGAAAAGGTCGAGCGTTCAATATGCGGCATCATCACCAAATGCCTGCCGGTTTTGTCGCAAATCATCGCGGTGCTGAAGTGCGAGCCGTTTGGGTTGGCCGGATAATCGTCATAGGCGTATTTGGCGACAATCCCGTAATTCCCTTCCTCGTGCGGCAAACTAAATTTCCCTTCGCCATGCGATACCCAAACGCCGAGCGTACTTCCCGCCAGGGTTTTGAGCATCACCGAGTTATTTTGCTGTATGGTTACCGACGTAAAAATACTTTCGTGTTTCTGGCTTGTATTGTGTAGCATTTTTCCGTGGATTTCATGCTCGGGATTGATTACGCCGAGTTCCATAAACAACTGGCAGCCGTTGCAAATCCCAACCGACAGTGTGTCTTCGCGCTTAAAGAAATTGTCGAGCGCGGTTTTGGCTTTTTCGTTATACAGGAACGCACCCGCCCAACCTTTGGCCGAACCCAGTACATCCGAATTAGAGAATCCGCCCACGGCACCAATAAATTGGATGTCTTCCAGCGTTTCGCGTCCCGAAATCAAATCGGTCATGTGAACGTCTTTGACATCGAATCCGGCAAGGTACATGGCGTTGGCCATTTCACGTTCTGAATTACTTCCTTTCTCGCGGATAATGGCGGCTTTCGGACGCGGTTTGGCCTCGTCGATTGTTGTTTTTTTTCCCGTAAAATGACTTGGGAAAGTGTATTGTAAAGGTTGGTTCTTGTAATTCTTGAATCGCTCTTCGGCCATCCCATTTTTGGATTGTTTGCGGTCGAGCAGGTAAGAGGTTTCAAACCAGGTGTCGCGGTATTCGTTAATGTCGAATTTGAAGTCGAAAGAGGAAAGTCGAAAGTCTAAAGTCGCCCGATTGGTGACTTTCCCTATTTTGAAATATTCGATTCCCTGAAGCTTCTGTTCTACGAATTGGTCGTTTTTAGCCTGGAAAACGATTCCGATATTTTCGGAGAAGACTATTTTAACCGGGTCTTTTTCACCGAATCCGTCGAGGTTGATTTGGGCACCCAAATCCAAATCGGCAAAGCACATTTCGAGCAAAGTGGTAATGAGTCCGCCGCTGCCAATGTCGTGTCCGGCGAGGATTTGTCCGTCAAGAATCAATTCCTGGATGGCATTAAAGGCTTTTTTAAAGAATTCCGAATCTTTGACCGTAGGTGCTTCGTTCCCGATTTTATTCAAAACCTGCGCAAACGACGAGCCGCCGAGTTTGAAATCGTCCTGCGACAAATTAATATAGTAAATCGAGCCGCCGTCTTTTTGCAAAACCGGTTCAACGACTTTGGTAATGTCGGTACAGTTTCCGGCCGCCGAAATGATGACCGTTCCCGGTGCAATCACCTCGCCATCGGGATATTTCTGTTTCATCGAAAGCGAATCTTTTCCGGTTGGGATGTTGATGCCCAGCACGATGGCAAAATCCGAGCAAGCCTTGACCGCTTCATACAAACGCGCATCCTCGCCTTCATTTTTACAAGCCCACATCCAGTTCGCCGACAATGAAATGCCTTTGAGGTGGTTTTTGATCGGTGCCCAAATGATGTTAGACAGCGCTTCCCCGATAGCCACACGGCTTCCCGCAGCAGGATCGATCAACGCGGCAATCGGCGCATGTCCTATCGACGTGGCCACGCCTTCTTTTCCGTTGTAATCCAAAGCCATCACGCCCATATTGTTGAGCGGCAATTGCAACGGCCCGACGCATTGTTGTTTGGCGACTTTCCCGCCCACGCAACGGTCTACTTTATTGGTGAGCCAATCCTTGCAGGCTACGGCTTCGAGCTGTAAAACCTGTTTGAGGTAGGTTGGGATGTTTTCTGTTGCGTACTCAATGTCAGCGTATTTTCTGTCGATGGTCTTGTCGGCCATGATGGTTTTTGGAGAAGACCCAAACATATCTTCTAAAGCGAAATCCATTGGTTTTTCGCCTGTGGTTTTAGATTCAAAAGTGAAGCGGTGGTTATTGGTAACGTCACCAACGGAGTACATCGGCGCGCGTTCGCGGTCTGCAATTTTTTGCAATAAGTCGAGGTTGTCTTTGCCGATCACAAGTCCCATGCG
>ERZ795056.1398-NODE-1398-length-28403-cov-7.129709_pt1 | contig 28403 bp, 17 predicted proteins | sample MGYA00375140_ERZ795056 | MGnify/ENA primary metagenome ERZ795056 (study PRJEB30185, sample SAMN05720227) | activated sludge metagenome | isolation source: Anaerobic digester | place: USA | collected 2015-03-09 ... | reverse complement strand
CCCTCGACCATGCCGATCATGCGATCGAGGAAGGTCTCGCCGGGGTTGGCGCTGACGCGCACGATGATCCAGTCCGACAGCACGTGCGTGCCGCCGGTGACCGAGCTGCGGTCGCCGCCGCTCTCGCGGATCACCGGCGCGCTCTCGCCGGTGACGGCGCTCTCGTCGACCGAGGCGATGCCCTCGATCACCTCGCCGTCGCCCGGGATCGCCTGGCCGGCCTCGACCAGCACGAGGTCGCCGCGGCGCAGCGACGCGGCCGGCACCTTCTCGCTGGGCGCGTCGCGCCGGGCCTCGCTGAGCTTGTTGGCGAACACGTCTTGCCGCGCCTTTCGCAGGCTGTCGGCCTGGGCCTTGCCGCGGCCCTCGGCCATCGCCTCGGCGAAGTTGGCGAACAGCAGCGTGATCCACAGCCACGCCGAGATGGCGACGATGAAGCCCAGCGGCGCCTCACCGCGGCCGAGGCCGGCCTGAACGGCCAGCGCGAGGGTGAAGGCCGCGCCGACCTCGACGACGAACATCACCGGGTTGCGCAGCATGCGGCGCGGGTCGAGCTTCTTGAGCGCGTCGACCAGCGCGACGCGGACGAGCGCGCGGTCGAACAGGGGGCGAGCGGTGGGGGTGCGCATGGGGCGTTTACTTCAGCGGCGGATGAGCTGGAGGTGCTCGGCGACCGGGCCGAGCGCGAGGGCGGGCACGAAGGTCAGCGCGCCCACCAGCACGACGGTGCCGATCAGCAGCGCGATGAACAGCGGGGTGTGCGTCGGCAAGGTGCCGGCGCCCGGAGGGATCGGCTTCTTCAGCGCCAGCGAGCCCGCGAGCGCGAGCACCGGCACGATCACACCGTAGCGCGCGAGCAGCATAGCGAGCCCGAGCGTGAGGTTGTAGAACACATTGTTGACGCCGAGCCCGCCGAACGCGCTGCCATTGTTGTTGCCGGCGGACGAATAGGCGTACAGCACCTCGCTGAAGCCGTGTGCGCCGGGGTTGGCGATCGCGGCCAGGCCAGCCTCGCTGCGCACGGCGATCGCGGTCCCGAGCAGCACGACGATCGGGGGCAGCAGGACCACCAGCGCGGCCATCTTCATCTCGAAGGCCTCGATCTTCTTGCCGAGGTATTCGGGGGTGCGGCCGACCATCAAGCCGGCGATGAACACCGCGATGATCGCAAACACCAGCAGGCCGTAGAGCCCGGAGCCGACGCCGCCGAAGATCACCTCGCCGAGCTGCATCAGCCACATCGGCACGAGGCCGCCGATCGGCGTGAAGCTGTCGTGCATCGCGTTGACCGAGCCGTTCGAGGCTGCGGTCGTCGCGGTGGCCCATAACGCCGAGCCGACCGCGCCGAAGCGGACCTCCTTACCCTCGAGGTTGCCGGGCGTGCCGTCGACGCCGAGCGCGGTGAGGACCGGATTGCCGGCCAGCTCGGCCCACACACATACGCCGAGGAGCGCGACGAACACCGCGGTCATCGCCGCGAGCAGCGCCCACCCCTGGCGAGCGTCCTTGACCATCGTGCCGAAGGTGTGACAGAGGCCCGCCGGGATCAGCAGGATCGCCAGACACTCGAGGAAATTGCTGATCGGGGTCGGATTCTCGAAGGGGTGGGCCGAGTTGACGCCGAAGAAGCCGCCGCCGTTGGTGCCGAGCTGCTTGATCGCCACCTGCGAGGCGGCCGGTCCGAGCGCGATCGTCTGGGTGCCGCCCTCGAGGGTCGCGGCCGTCACCGAGCCGTCGAAGGTCTGGACCACGCCCTGCCCGACCAGCAGCAGCGCCAGCAGCAGCGACAGCGGCAACAGGATGTACAGCGTGCTCCGGGTCAGGTCGGCCCAGAAATTGCCGACGCCCGGGCTCTGCCTGCGCGTCAGTCCGCGGATCAGCGCCGCCAGCACGGCGATGCCGGTCGCCGCCGATACAAAGTTCTGCACGGTCAGACCGAGCATCTGCACCGCGTAGCTGAGCGTCGTCTCGCCGCTGTAGGCCTGCCAGTTGGTGTTGGAGGCGAAGCTGATCGCGGTGTTGAGCGCGAGGTCGGGGGCGACCGCGCCGAGGCCGTCGGGGTTGAGGAGCAGCGCCTCCTGGACCCGCTGCAGCCCATACACCACCAGCAAGCCGGCGGCGTTGAACAGCAACAGCGCCCCGGCGTAGGCGCCCCAGCGCATCTCGGCCTGGGGATCGACCCCGGCGGCGCGGTACATCAGCCGCTCGAGCGGGCCGAGCAGCACGTGCAACCAGGTGCGTTCACCCGCGAGCACGCGCGCCATGAAGCGGCCGAGCGGGACGCTCAGGGCGAGCAGCACCACCAGATACAGCGTACACTGGACGATCGCCATGTCGGTCATTGGAACCGCTCCGGATTGAGCAGTGCCAACAGCAAATAGACCGCGAGGCCCACGGCGAGGACGCCGGCGACGGCTTCGAAGCTCAGCATGGCGGGCGCCCCCACAGCTTGTCGCAGAGGCGCACAAAGCCCCAGGTCAAGGCGAAGAAGCCCAGGATCATGAGCACATTGATGAGGTCGTCCAAGCTGGCCCTCCCGGTCGTCAGGATAGGCTGGGAGGACATCAAGGAGACGTCAAGAAATGGTCCCGCGGGATCAATAAACCATCAGGATATGTCGTGCCGCGACGCTGTTGCCGCCGGATGGATCGGCGCCCGCGCCTGCTGTGATGCTTCACGGCGAACTGCACATTTCGTCGGGTGTCTTGAAAGACAGGCGGCAAGCACAATAGCGCGTCCTGGCGTCGGCGCGGCTCTCGTGCAGGTAGGTCGCGCGCCACGCGGGTTCGAGGCAGAACGGCGAGTCCGCGGACAGGGCCTCCGCGTGCCCGCCTGCCAGCGTCCAGCGACGGACGGTGAGCCTGTCCGCGAGCGCGACCGTCACGAGCCCGTCCGCGACCGGCACCTCGCGAAGTGCGAGGACCGAGGCGCTCGGCTCGTACTCGACGAGCGTCACGGGCACGTCCGCCTCGCCATGGAGCGGCCAGACGTACACGCCCCGGGACGTCGACTCGACCAGCAGGTCGCCGCGTGGATCGAAGCGCAACGTCGTCGGTTCTCGACGAGACCCCGACCCCAGCCAGCGCAACGGCACGTCGCCGGCGGTCGGGATCAGGAGGTTGCCCTCACCCAGCGTGCACGCGACCAGCGAGCCGTCGGGGCTCCACGCCGCACCGCGTCGCGGCTCGACGAGGGCCGCGGCTCCGCCCGGAACCTCGTCGGCGCGGACGCAGGTGCGGCGCGCACCCGCGGGCTCGTCCGGCGCCCAGTGGACCGCGCAGGCGCCTTCCGCAGTGAAATAGACCACGAGCAGGCGCGCCCCGTCCGGCGACCACAGGGCGGCCTGCGCCCGACCGTCGGCCGGCAGCGGCGGGGCGCCGAGGAGCTGCGTGAGCTCGCCGGAGCGCGTCAGCAGGGCCACGCGCGCGAGTGGGGCCACGTCGTCGTGCGGCCGCGGCCGACCGAGCAACAGCGCGCGCGCGCGCGTCGGCGCGAACAGCAGCGTGTCGAAGTCATAGGGCTCGCCGGGCGGCGACGCCTGCCAGGCGCGACCGTCGGGCCGAACTCCCCAGGCGACGCCACGGGACGACTCGAAGAAGGCCCGCGCGGGGTCGCTGAAGACGAGGTCCGCCCGCCACGCCTCCTCGGGCGCGAGCCGCTGCAACCCGCCGCCCGGCGGCGCCACGCCGATGACGAGCTCGTCGCCCGCGATCATGCGGGCCACGGCCGTCACCCCGTCGGGCAGGAAGCGTGCGTCGAGGACCTCTCCGGAGATCCGCCGCGGCGCCTCGGGCTCGTCGACCGACACGATGATCGCGTCGCCGTCCATCGTATCCGGGCCGCTCGTGCCGATCATGACGCGCCGGCCGTCGCGGGCGACGTCGAGGATCCGGAAGCCCGGGTTCTTCCAGCTCAGCTCGCCCGCGACGGCGCCCGTGTCCCACACCCGCACGGTGGTGGCGTCCGATGAAGCGAGGCGGCGGCCGTCCGCGCTGAAGGCGAGGTCGCGGACGCTGGTGGTGTGGCCGCGGAGCTCGCGGATCCGGCGCGAACCTGGCTCGAAGAGCAGGACGCCCGGGCCGACGCCGAGGGCGAGGATCCGCGCCGCCGGGCTGAAGGTCAGCGGCCCTGCGCCCCGGCTTGCGCCCGGTAATTCCGCCACGATCGACCACTCGCCGTGCTCGCGGGTCCACACCTTGTTCGCCTCGACGGCGAGCGGCTCGTCCCCGTCGAACACGACCGCCGGCTCCTGCTCGAAGGCCCGGCTGTCGATGCGAGTCGGCAGTGCCCGGGCGTCGATCCGCCACAGCTCGACCACCTGGTGCACCCCCTCGAGGTCCGCCATGGTCAGGACCGGGTCCTCGAGTTGCGCTGGTTGCCCGGCCGGCGGCGGAGGCAGCACGGACCCGATCAGCGCCACGCGCGTCCCGTCCGCGTTGCGCACGAGCGCGTGGAGGCCCGCGTCGATCTCGGAGATGGTGGTCTCGTAGCGCAGCGTGAAGCTGCGGAAGGAGCTGGTCACCTCGCCTGACGCGGGCCCTCCGGACAGCGGATGAACCGAAAACCGCCCGGACCCGTGGACGAGCGCGAGATCGGGGCCGGGCAGCAGCGCGGCCGCGGTGAACACCGCGTCGGGGAGGATGCAGCGGGTCTCCGCCGTCAGCGCCGTGGTGTCGAGCTCGACCACCGCGAGGTCGCAGCCGGCACTCGGCCCGTCCTCGGGCATGCTCACGAGGGCCCGGGTGCGGCCGCCGTGGACGGCGACGTCGTGCAGCCTCGACGCACGAATGTCGAGCACCGGCGGCGCAGTTGCGGGCGCGACCACGTCGACCAGCGGCACGTAGCTCAGCGAGTCGAGGCCGATCGCCAGGACGTCTTTGCCTACCGCGACCAGTGACCCCGCACGCTGCTCGCCGAGCGCCGCGGTCCACCGCGCGCTCGGCCCCGCGATCGCACGGAGCGTGGCGACCCCTCCGCGAGCGAGCGTCAAAATGCGCTCACCGGTGCCGTCGAGCACGAGCCCCGATCGCTCGACCAGCCGGTCCTCGTCGAAGCCGCTGATCGCCCGCGCCTCGCTTGCGATCCGGATCAGGTGCTGGTCCCAGCGCCGATCCTCGCCGAGCGAGCCGACCTCGCGCAGCACCTGCGCCTGACGCGTCACGTCACCCTCGATGCGGTCGACGGTCGACACCAGCAGGGCGTCGTGCGCGTGAGCCTCGCCGGCCTCGGCCTGCTGCTGCGCCTCCTCGGCCGCGTGCCGGCTCGCGCTCGCGTCCGCCAGCGCCTGCTCGGAGCGACGGTAGAGCACCACCGACGCGATCGCGGTGACGACGGCCAGGACGCCGATCACCGCGATGATCCGGGCGCGCCGCCGGATCGCCCGGGTCGCGGCCTCTTGCGCCTCGGCCCGCTGTCGCTGGGCCTCGGCGACGGCGCGCGCCTGCTCGAGCTCGCGGGCGCGGGCCGCTTCTTCTTCGCGGCGCGAGCGTTCCGCGGTCTCGACGCACGCGCCGAGGTACTCGGCCTCGCGTCGGTTGAGCGGGAAGCGGCCGCTCGCGGCGAACTCCTGGACCTCGGCGAGGCGGACACCGCGGTGCACGATCAAGTCGGCGCCGCGTCCGGCCTCGGACCACGCCGTCGCGGCCTCGCCGAGCTGGTGGATCTTGCGCATCCCCTCGAGGTCCTCGTCGAGCCACGTTTGCAGCCGCGGCCAGCGACGGATCAGCGCCTCGTGTGAGACCTCGACGGTCTCCTCGCCGGACTGCGGGTGGATCGCGGTGACGAGCAATCGGTCGCCCGCGAGCCGTGCGATCAATCGACTGATCGGCGCGGGGTCCTCACCGGCCGGCACCAGCTCGACGAGCGCGAGGCGACGGCGGGTGTCACGGCGCTCACCACCCGCCGCGGCGTCGACGTCGACGCGCGTCAGTCGGGTGAAGATCCGGCGCACACGGTCGCGGTCCTCGTCGTCGAGCTCGCGGAAGATCGTATCGGCGGTCTCGGCGATCGCCCGCGACACCCCACCGAGCGTTCGATACTCGTCGGCGCGCAGCCAGCGGCCGTGACGGCGGCGCCACAGCTCGAGCAGCGCGTGCTGCAGCAGCGGCATCGCGCCGGGCTCGGCCTGCACGTCGGCGAGGATCGTCGCCATCAGATCGCCGTCGAAGCGCAGCCCGACCGCCGCGGCCTGCTGTTCGATCGCGGCGCGCATCTCGGTCGGGGTCATCGGCGCGACGATCACCTGGTGCCGCTCGATCGCGGTCCGCAGGTCGACGTGCGGCGCCACCTCGCCGAGGAAGTCGGCGCGCATCGTCACGACCACCGGCAGCTCGTCGGACAGCGCCAGCAACTGCGCGAAGAACTGGGCCCGACGATCGGCGTCGGCGCACAACGTGAACGCCTCCTCGAGCTGATCGACGACCAGTACCGCCGGCGTCGCGTCGGCCGATCGGCCCTTGCGGCGCCGCGGCTGGCTCGCGCGCGCCAGGGCCGACACGAGCCCGGCATCGGTGAGCGCCTGCGCGAGGCGGGCCGTCGGTTCGGCGCCGGGCACGAGCGTCACCGCCACGAGGCCCGGGCGCGCACGCATCATGCGGGGCACCAATCCGGCGAGCACGGCCGAGCTCTTGCCGCTGCCCGACTGCCCGAGCACCGCGAGGAACGGCGCAGCTTGCAGCTCGCGCTCCAGGCGATCGATCAGCGCGTCGCGGCCGAAGAAGAATCGGCTCTCGTCGCCGCGAAACGCCTGCAGGCCGGGGAACGGGCAGGTCGCGTCGTGGGCCGGCGGCGCCTTGCCGAACGCGAGCGCGGTCGACGAGACGTCCGCGACCTCTTCACAAAGCGCGTCGAATTGCTCGAGCAGCTCGACGCGCTCGCGCCGGGCCGCCGCGGCGAGCGACTCGTCCTCGCTGTCGACGAGCGGCCGCAGCTGCCGCGCCAGCGCCTCGAAGCGTGCCACCAGCACCGGCGCGCGGACCGGCAGCAACCCCGCGAACGTGTCCAGCGCCCGCCGCAGCTCGGTCGGCGTCGGCGCCCGCCCCGGATCGTCGGTGAACAGCGGGCGCCCGGCGAGCCGCGAGAACACGGCAGGCACGGCGGCGTCGAAGCGCTCACCGATCAGCGCGAGCGCCTCGACGAGCGCCCGGTCGACCTCGCCGTGCTCACGCAGCCGCGGGTAGAACGCCTTCCCGAGCGCGAGCGCCGTCACCTGCGAGACCTTCTCCGTCATCGCTATCACGGCCGGCATGCCGAGGTCGCGGACGAGGCGGTGTGCGAGCCCGCCGAGCGCGCCCTCGGCCCGCGGATCGGCCGACTCGCAGGTCGCGAGAAAGACGAAGCGCGGCAGCCCGCGCGCGCCGCCGATGCCCCGCAGCTGGGCGATCAGTCGCGCCGCGGTGACCGGCTCGGCGCGGCCGTCGTCGCCGGCGATCAGGATCGCCGTCTCGCCGTCGTCCTTCTTGAACAGGCCGTGGCAGACGACGTGCAGCAGCGTGTAACGCCCGGCGACCAGCCGCTCGATCAGCGCGCGCAGCGTCGGCGGACCGACGGCTTCGGGCGCGACGCACAGGCAATCGTGCGGGATGTCCCCGAGGCCCTCTCGCACGCTGCGCAGCGCCGCCGCGGCGTCGAAGGGCGAGAAGCCGAAGCGCTCGAGCCCCGGCGGCGACGCGACGAGCACCAGCGCGCGCATGTCGGCGCGGCCGCACGGCGGAAACCGGCGGTCGCTCGCGGTCGGCAGATGGATCGACAGCGGGACCCGTGGATCGCGGGCGAGGAAGTCCCAGCGATCGTCGTCGAGCGGGGCGCACAGCCGTTCCCACCGCAGGTCCCGCAGCTCGGGCGCCTCGACGAACAGCAGCACGTGGACCGTCTCACCGCCGGCCCGCGCGCGCACGAATGCATCACGCACGCCGCGGCTGAGCACGCCCTGGCCGAGCAAGGTCCCGTACGAGAGCGGGTCGAGCAACGCGAGCAGCTCGACACGGTCGAGCTGCAAGAGCCCCTCCGAGCGGGTCGGCATCTGCCCGCCGACGGTCAGCTCCGCGACGACGGGGTAACCCGCCTCGCCGCGCCGCTGGATCGTGATCTCGAGGACCGTCATCAGGTCATGCTGCGCGGCCGCTGAAGCTGACCATCTCGTCCGGGTCGGTGCCGGGCGGCGGCGTGTCGATCATCCCATCGTCGTGATGCGCTTCGTCCATCCACCACGCCCCCAATCCTTGCTCGACCACGAATGATACCACGATGCCGAGCGTCCGCGCCGATGGCGTCGTGGGTCGATTCCGACCGGCGGTCCACGACGCCATTGTACGCACAAGCCACGCAACGCCTGCGCCGGCCGTCCCCACGTGTCGGCCCGCCTGCAAAGGCTGGCCGACGAATATGTGCAATGCGGCGCGGCGCGATGCGACCGCGGCGAAGAGACGACCCCACTGGACGGTTATGCCCGAACGCCGCTGAGCCCTCACCATCACGCCGCAAACCGCCTATGCGAGTCGTTTCATGAAATTCTCGCCCCGTCGCTCCAAAGCGCTGTAGCCGGTTTACACTGTAACTCGCGCGGCGCGCATTCATGCGCTTGACAGCGAAACGAGGCCACGATTATCTTCTCCATTCGGGGTGGTGGATGAGCGATCTTTGGTGCTTCAACGGCATTGACGCGGTCTCTGGATCGTATCTGTTGCAGGCGTCGCCCGCCGACATCGTCAAGGTCGCGACCGGCGAGCCCCTCGACCCGCGGGTGCTCGGCGAGCTCAAATACCGCCACAAACATACGACCGAGTCGCACTTCGGGGTCAAGGCGGGCATCGACGTCAAGGACCTCTCCGAGACCGGCTGGGGCGTCGTATTCCCCGCGGCCAAGCCCGATTCACCGGCGGCGAAGCGGCAGGCGGCGATCCGCGAGGCCCTCGCGCCGCTGCTGGCCCACCGACGCAGCGTCGCCGGCCGGGCCGTCGAGCGTTACTACAAGGAATACTCCGGGATCGCCGGTGTGCGCCCCAATGAGGGCAAGCAGCAGTTCCTCGCGCGTCACGGCGCCGGCCCGGGCCCGGCCGATCCGGAGAAGGTGCCGTATTACCTGCTGCTCGTCGGCGACCCGCAAGAGATCTCGTTCCGCTTCCAGTCGCAGATCTGCGTCCAGTACGCGGTCGGGCGCATCTGCTTCGACACCATCGAGGAGTACGCGCATTACGCCCGCAGCGTCGTCGCTGCCGAGACGCAGGCCCTCGCGCTCGACCGCCGGCTGTCGTTCTTCTCGGTCGCCAACCCCGACGACGACGCGACCCAGTCGAGCGCGTCCGCGCTGGTCGCCCCGCTCGCCGAGCTGCTGGCGAAGATCCCACAATTGGCCGGCTGGTCGATCGAACAGATCGCCCGCGAGGCGGCCACGCGCGAGGCGTTCGCGGGGCTGCTCGGCCGCTCCGCGCCGGCGCTGCTGTTCACCGCAAGCCACGGGATGGGCTTCCCCAAGGATCATCCGCTGCAACTGCGTCACCAGGGCGCGCTCCTGTGCCAGGACTGGCCCGGGCCCAAGGCCTGGGGCCGCAAACCGATCCCCGAGGAGCACTACTTCGCCGGCGACCACCTGCCGGCCGACGCCGACCTGCTCGGCACCGTCGCGTTCATGTTCGCCTGCTACGGCGCGGGCACCCCGGAGCTCGACGAGTTCGCCGCGCAGGCGTTCAAGGGCCGCGAGGCGATCGCACCCCACCCGTTCGTCGCCGCGTTGCCGAAGGCGATGCTGTCGCGGCCGAAGGGCGGCGCGCTGGCCGTGATCGGCCACGTCGAGCGCGCGTGGGGCCACTCGTTCCTGTGGGCCGGGACCGGCGGGAGGGGCAAGCCCGGGGCCCAGCTCGCGGTGTTCGAGAGCGCAATGCGATCGATGATGGAGGGTATGCCGGTCGGCGCGGCGATGGAGTACTTCGACGAGCGCTACGCGGAGCTGGCGTCGGACCTCAGCGTCGAGCTCGAGCGCGCCAAGTTCGGCGAGGATGTCGACGTGTACGAGCTCGCCGGCATGTGGACCGCCAACAACGACGCCCGCGGCTACGCGATCCTCGGCGACCCGGCGGTCCGCGTGATGACGACGGCGGGCCCGATCAAGGACCGCGCGGCGATCGATCGCCGCGTCGAGGCGGTCACGTATACGGCGCCCACGCCGGGCGCCGAGGCAGGGCCGAGCGTGCCGGTGGTGTCGGCCCCGATCGCCAGCTTCGCGGTGGGCTCGGAGGCGCCGCCGAGCGCAGCACCGGTGCGCTCGGCCACCGCTGCGCCGGTCGTGCGAGCAGAGGCTCCGCCGCCGGTCGTGCGGGCAGAGGCGCAATCGTCGACGCCGACCGCATCGGTGCAGCCCGGGCCCGGGCCGTCCGCCCCCGATGTGGTGTCCCGCGACGTGCTGGCGGCCCTTCGTGGGCTCGGAGCCGACGCCGTACTGGTGACGTCGCGCGGCACGAACGGCGCCGAGATGATGACGCGGATCGACGCCGGCGCCCTCGAGACGACCTTCATCGGCGCCGCGGCGCCGAGCGCCGCGCAGCTCGAGCACCACGAGTCGCTCGTGCGCGCGGCCTGCAAGCGCCAGCTACGGGCCCTGTCGGTGCTGCTGCGCCGGCGTGGGGACGGAGGGACGGGATGAGCGAGGAACTGTGGACATTCAACGGCATCGACGCTCGGACCGGCGGCTATCTGCTGCAGGTGCCGCCATCGGTGCTGGTCGCCGCGGCGCAGGGCGAGCCGATCGATGCGAAGGCGCTGTCGGAGCTCAAGTATCGCCACGACTCCGCCGCTCACAATCACTTCGGCGTCAAGGAGGGGATCGACGTCCGCGCGCTCGACGAGACCGGGTGGGGGGTCATCTTCCCGGCGGTCGCGCCCGGCACCGACGAGGCGAAGGCGCAGGCGGCGATCCTCGAGGCATTGCGCCCGCTGCTCGATCACCGCAAGGCGCAGGCGACCCGCACGCACGGGCACTACTACAAGGAATACGCCGGGGCCGACGGGTTCCGTGCGAACGAGACCAAGCTGAAGTTCCTCGCGCGCATGGGCGCGGGGCCCGGACCGGCCGATCCGAACAAGGTCCCGTATTATCTGCTGATCGTCGGTGACCCGCGCGCAATCTCGTTTCGCTTCCAGTCGCAGCTCGGGGTGCAATATGCGGTCGGCCGGATCTGGTTCCCGACCGTCGAGGAGTACGCCCATTATGCGCGCAGCGTCGTCGCGGCCGAGACGCGCCGGCTCAACCTGCCGCGGCGGCTGCACTTCTTCGGGGCGACCAACGCCGACGACGCGGCGACGCAGGCGAGCACGACGCACCTCGTCACGCCGCTCGCCGACCTGCTCGCCGCCGACCCGCAGGTCGCCGGCTGGACGATCGAGCGCACGATCGGCGCGCCGTCGACCCGCCAGGCGTTCTCCGACCTGCTGCACGGCGACGCACCGGCGCTGCTGTTCACCGCCAGCCACGGCATGGGCTTCCCCAAGGACGACCCGCTGCAGCTGCGCCACCAGGGCGCCCTGCTGCTGCAGGACTGGCCGGGCCCGGGCGAGTGGCGCGAGCCGATCCCCGAGCGCTTCTACTTCGCCGGCGACCACCTGGCGGCCGACGCCGACCTGCACGGCACCATCGCATTTCTGTTCGCCTGTTATGGCGCGGGCACGCCGGAGCTCGACGAGTTCTCGAAGCAGGCCCGGCGCAAGCGCGGGGCGATCGCGCCGCACCCGTTCATCGCCGGGCTGCCGACGGCGATGCTCTCGCGGCCGAAGGGCGGCGCGCTGGCGGTGATCGGCCACGTCGAGCGCGCGTGGGGCCACTCGTTCCTGTGGGGCGGCTCGGGCGAGAAGGGCAAGGTCGGGCGGCAGACGACGGTCTTCGAGAGCGCGCTCAAGAGCCTGATGAGCGGCATGCCGATCGGCGCGGCGATGGAGTACTTCGACGAGCGCTACGCCGAGCTCGCATCGGACCTCAGCGTGATGCTCGAGGAGATCGAGCACGGGACGATCACCGCGGGCCCCGAGCTGGCGAACCTGTGGACCGCCAACAACGACGCTCGCGGCTACGCGATCCTCGGCGATCCGGCGGTGTGCGTGCAGGCCCGCGAGGGCGCGCCGGTCGGGCGGGTCGCGGCGAGTGCCGCACGCGCGCCGGAGGTCGTCACCGCGGCACCGAGCGAGGCCGCGAGCCCTGCGGTCGCCGAGGTCGCCGCCGTCGCGGCGCCGACGGGCGCGGAGAACGTCGAGGTCGCCGCCGTCGCGGTGCCGACGGGCGCGGAGAGCTTCGGCCTGTTCAGCCGGTTTCGCGACGACGACGATCCGGCGGCCGCGGCCACGCCGGCGGCCCCGCCTCAGCCCGGGGTCGTCGATTCGCTGAAGGATTTCGTCGGCAAGCTCGGGCGCACGATCTCCGGCGCGCTCGAGGATATGAGCAGCCTCGAGGTCCAGACCTACTCGGCCAGCGACATGAAGAGCATCTTCGTCGAACAGGGGCACCTGCTCGGCGCCCAGCTGCGCGCATATACGCGGATCAGCCTCGACGGCGACACGATCGTGTGCGTGCCGGAGCGCGACGGCGAGATCGACAAGGCGATGCTCGATATCCACCAGGCCACGGTGAAGCAGGCGCAGGACGCCCGCGCCGAGCTGATGCGGACGATCGTGCAGGCGGCGACGAGCCTGTTCGGATTGACCAAATGAGCCCGGCGTCGATCGACTTCGCGGACTTCGAGGGGCGCGTCGACGCCGTGCTCGCCGCGGCCGTCGATCACGCGGCGGGCGGCGGGCTGTCGTTCGATGCGCCGGTCGACCCCGAGGTCGCGTCGCTGGCCGACCTGATCGCCAGCGCGCGCGCGGCCGACGACGAGACGGCGCTGCATTTTTCTGCCGGCGGCGGGCTGTTCGACGATCTGCGGCGCGAGTTTTCCGAGTTCGTCGCCGGCGTGTGGCGCGACCTGAGCCACCTCGCGGTCGTCGACACCACCGCGGGCGAGCGCGTCGAGTGCCGCACGCGGATCGGCTGGACCGGCGACACGATCTGCTGCGTCGCCCCGGGCACCCCGCGCGAGCGGGTGCTCGTGCACGACGCCGCGGTGCGGGCCGCGGTGGCGGTGAGCGTCGGCCGGATTCGGCTGCTGGTGACGATCGCCGGCGCGGCCGGCAAGATCACGGCGATGATCGCCACGCCCGGCGCGGCCGTGATGGCCCTGCCGGTCGCATACAAGTGCGTGCGCGACCTGTACGAACAGTGGAGACGAGCAAGCCCCGTCCAGGGGCCCGGAGGGTGAGACCATGGCAGTGACAGAGATCAAAGAAGCCCTGCGCAGCGCGGCAGACACCGTCGCCAAGTACGTCCGCGACCTCGGCGTGCTGAACGTCGAGACCCATACCGTGGAGGTCGGCCCCACGAACGAGCCGGTGCTGGTGGCGCGCACGGTGATCAAGCTCGACGGCGACAACAACTCGATGATCCCGGGGGTGCGCAACGAGCAGGGCAAGTTCGAGATCGACACCGTGCTGTACGACCTGCACATGCAAAACGTGCAGAAGGCGATCGACTACCGCAGCAAACTGATGGATTCGATGCTCGCGCTGCTTCGAGGGACCGGAGGCGGGACATGACGCCGAAGGACCCCGGCTTCATCAAGTGGCTGCAGACCAACCTGCGCGACCTCGTCGAGCCCGATCTGACGGTCGACGGCTCGGCCGGCCCGCGGACCACGGCGGCGACCAAAAAGTTCCAGAAGCTGCGCGGGCTGACGGCCGACGGCGTCGCCGGGCCAGCGACGATCGCGGCGATCGAGGCGGCGCTGAAGGCCCGCGCGGGCAATCTTCCGGCGGAAGGCGGCGAGCTGCGGACGATGGCCGTGGCGCCCGACGCCGACGACGACGCGGCCGCCGAGAACGAGGGCAGCGACGACGCCGAGGCGCAAGCTGCCGCACCGACGCAGGCTGCCGCACCGACGCAGAGCGCCGCGCCCGCGCAGAGCGCCGCGCCCTCGCAGCTCGGGCAGGGCTACGTCGAGCGGCGCGTCAAGGTCCGCACTTACGGCACGCTGCCGGCCAACTCGCGGCTGCTGCTCAACGTCCCCGGCTCGAGCGCCGGGGCCAAGCGCCTGCACGTGCTCGCGGCGCAGGCGATGAAGACGATGGCCGTGGCGATTCAGCAGGACCTCGGGATCGAGCTCAAGATCGCGTCGGCGTGGCGGGCCCATCGCTGGCAGTCGCGCGAACAGTACGAGGCGGTGCTGATCAGCAAGTTCGGCTCGGTGAAGGAGGGCAAGCGCTGGCTCGCCTTCGATTCGCCGCACGAGACCGGCCTGGCGATGGACATCGGCGTCGGCGGCCTCAAGCCGACCCGCTCGACCGTCGACTTCCAGCGCAAGCAGCCGCTCCACCAGTGGCTCGTGCAGCACGCATCGGAGTACGGCTGGTACCCCTACAAGACCGAGCCGTGGCACTGGGAGTACCCGCTCAGCCTCGAGGCCTTCGAGTCCGGCGTGATCGGCCCCGACGATCCGGGCCCGCCGGAGGATATGGTGTCCTTCGATCTGTCCGACGAGGAGTCCGCGATCGAGACCGAGGACCTCGAGGAATTCGCCGACGACGCGACCGCGCCGGCGTGCTATCCGGACGGCGAATCGCCGGTTTGACCGTCGATATGCGCAATCGCGGAGAATGCCGCCGATAACGGCGCTCCGCTGTCTCATGGTCCGGCCGGCTCGACCGGCCCTTCGCCGATGTGGACGCCACATTGTCGTTCACGTACGATCCGAGCCGACCGATGAGACCCGTTCTCCTCCTCGACCCCCGACCCGAGTGGCCGCAGCAGTTCCGCGACGCCGCTGCCCAGCTGCGCACGGCCTTCGCCGACACCCCGATCCACGTCGAGCACATGGGCAGCACCGCCGTCCCGAACCTCTGCGCCAAGCCGATCCTCGACATCCTCCTCGGCGCCCCCGACTTCCTGTCGATCACCTCCAGGATCCCCCAGCTTGGCGCCCTCGGCTATCGATACAAGCCCGAGCACGAGCGCGAGCTCCCCGAGCGGCGGTACTTCTCCCGCCCGGCCACGGACACCCCGGCGGTTCACCTGCACGCTGTCGTCCACGACTCGCCCTTCTGGCGCCGTCACCTCGCGTTCCGCGACGCCCTGCGCTCCGACCCCGAACTCGCCCGCCAGTACGCCGAGCTCAAGCGCCGACTGGCGACGCTCCACGCCGATGACCGCGCCGCATACACCAACGCGAAGGGCCCCTTCATCGCCCAGGTGCTCGCCACGCTCGACGCCAGCCGGCTCCCGACCTGATATCTACGCAGTTATCGACGACGACGGCGTGGGCAACGGCGGGCTCAATGAATGCAAGGAGGCCACCAACGAGGCGGCGCATTTACTGCGCTGCTCTCCGCTGGGACTGTTCATGGGCAGCGGCGCGAGATATCATGGCGAGGGACGGTCCAGGAGGACCACGGTGTGAAGCACGAGCCCCAGCGCGACCTCGCCGACGCCGAGACCCTCGACACCTCGAATCGCGGCCCAGTGGATATCGCCGCGCGGTCGGCCACGCCGCGGCAGGTGGCACCGGCGCTCGCGCTCGCCGATGCGAACACCCTCGCCTCGTATGAGGACGCCGGCCGCGGCGCGCGCATGGACCCACCCCTCCCGAGCGCGGCGATCGGCCCACGGATCGGTCGCTACGAGCTGCTGTCGAAGCTCGGTGAGGGCGGGATGGGTGAGGTGTTCTCGGGATATGACCGCGAACTGGATCGACGGGTCGCGCTGAAGGTGGTCCGCTCGCTTCGCGCCGACGACGACCTCAGCCAGGCACGGATGCATCGTGAGGCCCAGGCGCTGGCCAGACTCTCGCATCCCAACGTCGTTCAGATCCACGACGTCGGCGAGATCGGCGGCCAGCTCTTCGTCGCCATGGAATACGTCAAGGGTGAGACCCTGCGGACCTGGCAGGCGCGCCACGATCCCGCGACCGCGACCGGACGGCGGGAGATCCTCGATATGTACGTTCAGGCGGGTAGGGGCCTCGCCGCCGCCCACCAGGCCGGGATCGTCCACCGCGACTTCAAGCCCGACAACGTGCTCGTCGGCGACGACGGTCGCGCGCGTGTCCTCGACTTCGGCCTCGCCGCCGAGCCGTCCGCGACCGACCTGCGCATGTCGACCACCGCGGTCGACCGGGGGCCCGGCGGCGCCCACGGCACCGACCTCACCCGCACAGGCTCGGTCCTCGGCACGCCGGCTTATATGGCGCCCGAGCAATTCCTCGCGCGATCCGTCGACGCGCGCACCGATATCTTCGCATTCTCGGTCGCCCTCTACGAGGCCCTCCATGGCGAAGCCCCCTTCGACGGCGACACGTTCGCCGCGCGCCAGCTGGCGGTCGTCGCCGGAGAGCTGCGCGCCCCTCCACCCGCGGCCGGTATTCCGGCGTGGCTGGGCGCCGTGGTCGTTCGTGGGCTCGCCCGCGAGCCCGCGGATCGCCACCCGACCATGGCGGCGCTGCTCACCGCGCTGCTCGACGATCCGATCGAGCGGCGACGCCGACGCTGGCGCCTGCTCGGCCTCGGCCTCGCCGTGATGACCGTCGTGTCGCTCGTGCTGGTCCTCGGCCGCTGGGGCCGGGAGCGCTGGGAGCAAGCGGCCGCCGAGGCCCGCGCGGCCGAACGCCTCGTGGCCGTCACGGCCCGGATCGACGCCGCCCTCGCCGCGGGGGCCGTCGCCGACGCCGAGCATGCATTCACCACCTTCGCCGACCACCCCGACAATCGCGGGAGCGCGGCCCTCGGTCGCGCCTGGCTACACCGGGCCGAGCGGGCCCGCGGGCGCGACGATACATCCGGCGCGGTCGATGCATTCGCCGGCGCCTATACGGTCGCCACCACAGCCGACGACCAGAGCACGGCGCTCATGGGCCTCGCCAGGATCTTCCGCCAGGAAATGAAGTGGCGCGGGCTGCTCCTCACCCTCGCCAGCCTCGCAGGCCGCCGCGGCGAGACCCTCGATCCGACCGAGCTCGCCCTGCTCCGCCTCGACGCGCAGATCGCCCGCCGCGACCTCGGCGAAGCGACGGCCCTCCTGCGCGGGCCGCTCGCCGGGTCGCCGCGGACGGCCGTGCTGCCGGTGCTCACGGCGCTGCAGCAAGCGACACAGACCGAGCATCACCACCGTGGCCTGGCGGTGCTCGCCGATGTCGACGGCGACGGACGCCCGGAGCTCGCCCTCGAGACCGACGCACGCGACCGTCAGATCGCGCCGCTGCTGCGGGCGGAGCCCCAGCTGCGCCCGATCGGGACCCTCGACCTCGACCGCGCGAGGTTCCTGGCGCTGTCCCGCGGTCCCGGCGAGCCCGCGCTGTTGCTCGCCAGCGAGAGCCGGACCGTCGCCGGCGAGTTCGAGCGTCACGCGGTGTTGCGTACCTGGCGAGACGGCGCCCCGGTCGAGCTGTTTCGCTGGCGCGAGGACGGACTGCTCTCGGCGCTCGACGCCGACATCGACGGCGACGGCGTGCGCGAGCTGCTGGTCGGGACCGGGCCCTACACCCGCCATATCCTCGAGCTGGTCCCTGGTGCCGATGGATCGTGGTCGACGCGATCGCCGGCGCCGGACCTCGATCGTCGCCACTCGGACGTCGTCACCCTGCTGGCCGAGGACCTCGACGGCGACGGGGTGACCGAGGTGGTCGCCGCCCTCGGGCCGTGGCACGCCTACGAGCTGCAGGTGCTGCGCCACGATCCTGCGAGCGACACCCTGCGCACGGTGGCGCGCCACCGCCTCGGAAACATCAACGGCGCCGCGACGATCCGGCGGGGTATCGCCGGCCGCGGTCCGGAGATCGCGGTCAGCAAGACCGACGAGTATCGCAATACCACCGTGTTTCCCCGCGATCGTCCCTTCGGTGAACCGGCTGGCCTCTATCTGTTTCGCCTGATCGACGATGCCCTGGAACAGACCGCGTTCGTGGCGGCGCCACACCTGGCCGCTGGCGCCCAGGTGGTCCATGGCCGCCCGCTGGTCGGCGACCTCGACGGTGATGATCGCGACGAGCTGATCGTCGGCTGCGGCGTCGCCGACACGCCCAGCGCCGGCTATCGCGAGAGCGCCATGATCTTCGTCAGCGACGACGACGGCTCGCTGCAGCCGATCGTGCTCGGCGACACCCGCCCGATCGCCGCCCTGGACCTCGATGGTGATGGCGACGACGAGCTGATCGTCTCGAACAACGCCGCCGTCGACACCGATCGCGTATGGGTGCTCGGCAGCGGCGCGGCGGCGCCTCCGACCCTGCCGCAGGACGAGCCGGCTGCCGACGACGCGGCCGCACCGACCGACCCGGTGCTCGCCCGAATGTGGCGACACGCCGACGAGCTCGCACGGATGGGGCTCACCCGCCAGGCGGCCGAGGGCCTGGAGACCGTGGCCGACCTGCTCGTCGAGCCCGAGTTGCGCGCCCGCGCCCTGCTCCGCGCGGCCGAACTCCACGAATCGCTCGCCGCGGACGCGCCGGCCGCGGCGCTGTTCGCCCGGGCCGCAGAGGCGCCGGCGATGGCTCGCCGCGCGCACGAGGGCGCCGCGCGCTGCTTCCTCCGTCTCGGGCGGATCGACGCTGCCACGACCCACATCGAGGCGGCGACGCGCGGCGTCGATGGACCCCCGACCGCCGTCGCCACCGCGATCGCGGCCCTGCGCACCGGCGACCGCATCAGCCTCGACCTCGACCGCCCTCTGGATCCGATCTGGCGGATCGCCCAGCCGCTCGCGCTGCGTCGCGACGGCGCCCGCGCGGCCCTGCACGTCGACGCGCTGGTCCGTGGTGAGTTGCTCTCGGCGCCAACCCGCTGGTCGGGGCAGAGCCTCACGCTCGCGGTCGACCTCGACCTCGCGCAGCTCGAGTGGCGCAGCGGCCTCGAGCTCGGGCTGGTCCGCGACGGCACCGGCCTGGACGATGGCAGCAGCCCGCTCGGCATCGACGTCACCACCAGCGGCGGCGGCAGCGAGCGGACCCACGAGTTCGCCTGCATGAGCTACGGTCGCCGGAGCATCGCCCGGATCCCCTTCCTGGTCGGTGAGCCCGGCGATCGCCTGGGTCGGGTGTCGATCCGTGCGACCCTCTTGCCGGAGCTCGGTGAGTGGACCTGCCAGATCGAGCGAGCCAGCGGCGAAGTGTTGTTATATGCCCGCAACGAGCTCGTCGTCGCGGGCGACGCGGCCGGTCCCCTGCGCCTCACCGTCGCCTCCTCGCGGGGCCCCGCGGCGTGGGTCGCCGCCGATATCCACCGACTCGAGCTGACGGGGGCGAGCCTCGCCGCCGATATCGTCGACGCGCCGATCGACGCTGCGCTCCTCGAGGCGCGCCATGCGATCGTCGAGGACGATCCGCTGGCGGCGCTGGCTGCGTTCGCCCGCGCCGCGGCCCCGGCACCCGCCGACCGCCTGCTCGCCGTGGTCGCCCTCGCCCGCCTCTCCCGCTGGGATGAGGCCGTGCGAGCCCTCGCCCCGCTGCTGGCCGACAAGGACACCGCCGGGGCCCTGAATGTCACGCTCAAGGCCCTGCTCCGCACCGATCCCGGGGCCTTCGGCGCGCTCGTCCGTGGCGCCGCCGGTCCGGCGGAGATGCGCCACCGACTCGCCGACGCCTGGATCTTCGCCGTGATGATGGAACGAGATCCGCGCGCCTTCGCGGTCGCCTGGTCCGGGCTCGCCGAGCGTGACCTCGACACCGACTCCTTCGAGATCCTCAAGGTCCACGCAGTCGCCGCGGCCGCCCTCGGCCACGTCGCCGCCGCGCAGACGAGTTATCGCGCCGCGATGGCGGCCCTCGCATTCCCGGAGCGCACCCTCGGACTGCCCACATCATGGTTCCGGCAGCAGGAGCTCGGGACAATCCACCTCGATCTCGCGGCCCTGGCCCTCGCGGCGGGCGACGAAGCGGCCGCGCGGCGCGAGCTTCGCCCCTTCATCACCGGTCCGGACGCAGATTATTCATTCATCGATCGACTCCGCGCCCGTGACGATCTCCGCGCAATCTGGGACCTCGCGCCCGGGTGATGCCCTTTGTTAGGATGGCGACGTGGCGACGGAACTCCGGCGCGCCGGCCCGATCGAGGAGACGCTGAACGATTCTGTCGTCACGCCGCGGCGCGGCGGCGGCGACGATGACGAGCACGATGTGCCGGTGCTGGTGCTGCTCTGGTCGCGCGACGAGCCCGAGCGCAGCGGCGAGGCCGTGCATCTGCCGGTGGTCGGCAGCGACCTGTACACGATCGGCCGCGCCGTCTGCGTCGACGACGACGGGGCCATCGCCCTGAGCTTCGGCCAGCTCCGCCCGGCCGGACGCATCGACACCGGGCCGCTGCGAGCCGCCCGCATCTCGCGGCGCCAGCTGGCGATCACCCACGAGGCCGGCGACGGGCTGCGGATCGAGCAATGCGGCCGCGGCATCCTGCGCCTCGACGGCCACCCGATGGCCAGCGGCGTGATCCATCCCGGCGGGCTCATCGAGGTCGAGCACCGACTCGTGCTGCTCTATACCCACCGCCCTGCGAGCTGGGTGAAGCCGCGCCGTCCGGGCTCCGCCGACGCCTTCGCCTTCGCCTTCGCCGATCCCTGGGGGATCGTCGGCGAATCGCCGATGACATGGGAGCTGCGCCGCCAGATCGCCTTCCTCGCCGCACGCGACGAGCACGTGCTCGTGCTCGGCCCGAGCGGCAGCGGCAAGGAGCTGGTCGTCCAGGCGATCCACGGCCAATCACGCCGGGGCCGCGCGCCGCTGGTCTCACGCAACGCGGCGACGATCCCCGAGACGCTGATCGACGCCGAGCTGTTCGGTAATCTCCGCAACTACCCCAACCCCGGAATGCCCGAGCGACCGGGCCTGATCGGCGAGGCCGACGGCGGCACGCTCTTCCTCGACGAGGTCGGCGAGCTGCCCCTGCGCCTGCAGTCGCACCTCCTGCGGGCGATGGATCGCGGCGAGTATCAACGCCTCGGCGAGACGCGGGTGCGACGCGCCGACCTTCGCCTGCTCGCCGCGACCAACCGGGGCCCGGCCGAGCTCAAGCACGATCTGCTGGCCCGCTTCCCCCATCGCCTCACCATCCCCGGCCTCAACGATCGGCCCGAGGATACCATCCTGATCGCTCGCCATATCCTCCGGGGCATCGCCGCCCTCGACCCCGAGCTGGTCGCGCCCATTCTTCAACAAGGCGAGCCCGCGCTCGACCCCGAGCTGGTCGCCTCGCTCGTCGGCTGCCGCTTCGACACCCACGTCCGCGAGCTGCAGGAGCTGCTCTGGCGGGCCCTCCGCGGCAACCTCGGCGACGCCCTCACGCCACCGCCGGAGCTGGTGCGGGTCGTCCTCCCGCAGCCCAGGGCCGACGTCGCCGAACCGTTCACCGGCGCCCTGACCCGCGATGGAGTGCTCGCCGCGCTCGAGCGCTGTGGAGGGGTCAAGGAGAACGCCTGGCGCGAACTCGGGCTGCGTAATCGTTATCAGCTCAATCGCCTGCTGAAGAAGCTCGGCATCGAGTGAGCGAGCGCCCGGCGGGCGCGCACCCGAACCGTGCGCCCGCCCCGTGCGCCCATCGGCACCGCGCCGGGCGTGCGCACGAGGCCGAACTGCCCGCCCGCCCGCCGTGCCGCTCGCAATCCCCGGTGATACGCGCCGCCGAAGCCTGGCACGGCTATTGCTCTTCCTGGGGGCGGAACGCCACCACCACGCGGCTCGAACACGCGAAGCAGCTCGTGGGGTTTCAGGATCCAGGACCGGGATTCGAGCGCGATCACGCGGACCCGCAGCCTGCACTCACTCGGATGGATTTCGCGCAATCAACAACATTTGAAGACAAGAGGGATTCCCATGGTGATGAGCAAGGGGACGGACTTTTTCGTCTATGTAAGCCAACCTGAATGTAAGGTCTTGCTCGCTTCGCGCGGGAGCCAGGACCTCGAGGTTGCACCACCGAAACCCGGGCAGCGCGCGCAGGGCCCGCTGCATACGCACCGAGAGATCGACATCTTCGATATCGGCGCCTTCGAGCACACCGGGCGCATGGGGCTGGACGTCACTCGAAATGGCACCAAGCTTTGGGGAGGGTACGCAGAGACTGCGCCCAGCACCGGCAACCTCGGCGCGACCAACCTCGGCGACCTCCTGCGGACGCCGTCCGTTTGCACCGACGACTACGCCATCAGTTATGGCTTCTACGACGCCGCGGTGGGGCAGTGCCATCAAGCCTACGTCTACGTCACCGACAACCAGGCCGACTGGATGGGCCGGGTCCTGGCGTCGCAACCGGAGCTGAAGAAGCAACCTCTCTCGATTCTGGCGTTGCCCGGCGCCCACGATGCCGGCATGTTCCGCGGCCTCGATACCGACGAAGCGGCGCGCGCGCTCCTCGACGGGCTGATCGGCAGGTACGTCTCCCGGGAGGAGCTCGCCGCCGCATTGGCCGGCGGGTTCCTGGTTTCTACCGTGGTGACAGTGCTGATGCCGGTGATGGTCGCGCTCGCCGGGGCGCTGATCGCGTTGAAGTCGACCAGCATGGCCCGGCGGGCCCTCATCAATCTGGCATACACCCAGAAGGACAACATCCAGACGCAGTTGCTTCTGGGTACCCGATTCTTCGACTTTCGCCCCGGCTACAACGCCGAATTCTTCCGCTCGGACCAGGTGCTCCGCCACCAGCACGGCTTCATTCCGGGCCACGAGTTCTCCGGATTTTTGGCCGACGTGGTCGGCTTCCTCAAGGACCACCCCAGCGAGATCGTCGTGGTCAACATCAAGTACTCGGGCTTCCTCGACAATAATATGCGGCCCGGCGATGACGATGTCGCGCGAGGTGTCGACAATGCCCTGACGGGTACCTCGGTGGTAAAAGGTGACCTCGGCGACCTCAAGCGGCCCATCGGTGATCTGCTGAAAGAGCACAGGCGCCTCATCGTGCTCTTCGGCACCGACGGCTTCGTCGACTCCTACAGCGATGCGGCGTACGCCACCTCCGACGTCGATCCCGTCCTCCGCGCCCTCGATGGCGCGCTCAACGACATCAAGCCCGAGACGCAGGTGGCCGTGCTGCAGCTCCAGGGCACCTGGACCAACACCAATCTGGGCCTCGCGCGCGCCGTCGCCACGATGAGTGACGCGTCGTCACCGCTGCTGTCGACCAAGTCGCGCTTCGACCACGCCACCTACCCCTGGGTCGAGGAGCACGCGGCGGTGCGGAGCAAGGACGCCTTGCTGGTCCTGCTCAACGACTTCTCCGACAACGCGCTGGTCGACAGCGCCGTGTCCATCACCCTGCAGCGGCTGGCGAGCCGGGTCGACGGCCAGCTGCTCGCGGACGGCGGCGAACTGCAGCGCCTCGGGCTGTCGCGCAAGGGCGTCGTCCTGCGCTCGTCCCACCCTGTCACGCAGCTCGGCGGCGAGGCGTGGAGCGACACCAGGGCCATGACCAGTCTGGACGGATCGCTGTATGTCATCCAGAACAACAAGCTCTGGCGGGCAAACCCCGGCGATGGTTCCTATACGCAGCTCGGCGAAGAAGTGTGGAGCAACACCAGTGCCATGGCCAGCCTGGGCGGGTCGCTGTATGTCATCCAGAACGGCAAGCTCTGGCGGGCCAACCCCGGCGATGGTTCCTATACCCAGCTCGGCGGCGAGGAGTGGAATGGCACCGCGGCCATGACGGCTGGCCCCAACGGCCTGCTTTACGTCGTCCAGAACGGCAAGCTCTGGCGGGTAAACCCCAATGACGGCGCCTACGCTCAGCTGGGCGGGCAGGACTGGAACGACACCAGGGCCATGACCAGCGTGGGCGGGGCGCTCCACATCATCCAGAACGGCAAGCTCTGGCGGGCAAACCCCAATGACGGCGTCTACATTCAGCTGGGCGGGCAGGATTGGAATGACACCGCGGCGATGACGGCCGGCCCCGACGGCAAGCTCTACGTCGTCCAGAACAGCAAGCTCTGGCGCGCGCAACCGGACGACGGCAGGTACGAGCAGTTGTACGACTCGAACTGGAAGGACACGAGGGCCATGGCCTGCATCGACCAGCGGCTCCACATCATCCAGAACAATCGGCTTTGGCGGGTCAGGCTCACCCCATTCTGAGGCGGGCTTGCTTCCTCTGTGGGTAAAGGCCACCCCGGCTAAACGGCCCGGCACGTTGCAGCAAAAGGAGAATACGAATGGACATCCAGTCTTGCATCAACTTGAATTTCACCGACGACGGCTCTCTCGCGGACGACCCGTTCGAGACGCTCAAGGCTCAGTCGGACGAGATCACCGACCTCTTTTTCTTCGCCCACGGCATGAACGCGAGCGTGAGCGCCGCGGACCGCTACCGGTCGGCGCTGGTCCAGGCCCTCACGGTGGGTGAGGAGGTCATGCAGCCGAACCGGAGGATCGGCATGTGTGGTATCGGTTGGAATGCCGATTCAGGCACGGCGCACTGGGACTTCATCACCACCCTCCGCCCGAGGGCGGCAAAGATCGCCGAAGTGGGGCTCGCGCCCCTCCTGAAGCGGCTCGCGCAGCACAGACGCGACGCCCAGAAGGTCGCCCAGGAGAAGGGCGGCCCGGCGGTGCCCGACCTGCGGATGCACCTCGTCGCGCACAGCACCGGCACCGTGATCGCGGCCCATGTGCTGACCTCGGACCTCGGCACCGGCCCGGAGTCGCCTGTGAAGTCGGTGTTCTTGCTGCAGGGCGTGCTGCCGGTGAACATCTTCGCCACGGGCACCTTCGGCGACAGTGATGCCGGCAGGCTCATCGGCAAGATCTCTTCGGAAGGGATCCGGTGGTTGGGCAATCTCGTGACCTTCGGACAGAGCGCCCCGGCCGACCTCCAGAACCGCCTCATCAAGGCGATCGGCGCGCTCGCGGGGCGCGATGTCCACGTCGATGGGCCGATCGTGGCGACGAAGTCGTTCACGGACGACAATCTCGCGTTTCTCGTGGTGATTCCGGGGGAACAGCTGCCGATCGGGCGAGAGGGGTTCTTTGCGGTCGACACGAACGAATGCGATCTCCGAGGTCTGGGCGCGAGCTACTCCTTCTCCGGTCAGAAGTTCCACGACCTGAACATCCGCCCGGAGGTCGGCAATGATCACAATGCCTGCATCGCCAACGCGTCGGTCGCCTGGGCGAACCTCAACGCAGCGGGCCTGGTGGCTGGCTCCCTGATCACGCAGCTCGGCGGCGAGGCGTGGAGCGACACCAGGGCCATGACCAGTCTGGACGGATCGCTGTATGTCATCCAGAACAACAAGCTCTGGCGGGCAAACCCCGGCGATGGTTCCTATACGCAGCTCGGCGAAGAAGTGTGGAGCAACACCAGTGCCATGGCCAGCCTGGGCGGGTCGCTGTATGTCATCCAGAACGGCAAGCTCTGGCGGGCCAACCCCGGCGATGGTTCCTATACCCAGCTCGGCGGCGAGGAGTGGAATGGCACCGCGGCCATGACGGCTGGCCCCAACGGCCTGCTTTACGTCGTCCAGAACGGCAAGCTCTGGCGGGTAAACCCCAATGACGGCGCCTACGCTCAGCTGGGCGGGCAGGACTGGAACGACACCAGGGCCATGACCAGCGTGGGCGGGGCGCTCCACATCATCCAGAACGGCAAGCTCTGGCGGGCAAACCCCAATGACGGCGTCTACATTCAGCTGGGCGGGCAGGATTGGAATGACACCGCGGCGATGACGGCCGGCCCCGACGGCAAGCTCTACGTCGTCCAGAACAGCAAGCTCTGGCGCGCGCAACCCGACGACGGCAGGTACGAGCGGTTGTACGACTCGAACTGGAAGGACACGAGGGCCATGGCCTGCATCGACCGCCGGCTCTATATCATCCAGAACAATCGGCTCTGGCAGGTCAAACTTCCCGCCGCCGTCTGACAGCAGGTTCGTGAGTCGGTGCTCATGGGCGACCTGATCCTCGTGACATGTTGGGTGATATCTCCCATTACGGCGCGCTCGCTCGCGGGGTGCCCACGAAGGTCGTCATGTCTTCACCGCGTTCGTAGGCCTCGAACCAGGTGCGCGCGAACGAGGGGAGCGGCTCGTTCGCGGGCTTGTGATGGGGGAACTGCGAGAGCAGGATGCGAAACGACGAGACGGCGAGGTCCCACCTGGGCACGTCCCGGAAGGCGTTGTCGGCCGGGTTTCGTGCGCGCGGGCGGCGGGCTGGACCGAGCCCGGCCAGGAGCTTGCGCCATGCGCTCGGCGCGGAGGGTGAGGACTCCGGCGCGACGCCGCGGTCCGCGGCCGGCACGACCTCCTCGAATGCTTTGAAGATGTCGAAGACGATGCCGTACACGTGGGTGCGGACCTGCCAGGTGACCCGCAGCCGGTACCACGGGTCGCGCACGACCGCGTCGAAGATGATGAGCGCCGAACTGCGGTGCTCGATCTCCTCGACGAAGTGCCACATGAACAGCGAGGCCACCCGCGGGTCTCCCTCCGTGAAGAGCTTGTCGCGGTTGTCGATCAGCATCTTGAAGAACGGCGTGAACGTGGCCTCGAGCGAGGCGATGTACCCGAGGTGGAACTCCAGCGGGTGGACGTCGAGGAGCGCGTCGAAGCGGGCGATCGCCATGTCGAGCGTCGATCGCAGCCCGGGGTAGCGCTGAGCGAGGGCCTCGATGTGGAGGCGGTGAGCGCGGGCGTGGATCGCCTCCTGCTGCATGAAGGCGTCGGCCTCGGCGGCGATCTCGGGGTCGTCGATGACGCGCTTCGCCCGCTTCATGATGGTCACGATGTAGCGCTCGAAGGCGATCGCCAGCACCCCGATCGCGTTGGTGAGGAACGCGAAGTCGGGGTTCGTCGGGTGCCACTGGAAGGGCACGGTCTCGTCGAATGCGAAGGGGATCTTGCGGATCTGTAGCTCGGTCATTTCGACAACTCTCGGGGCGCAGTCTGCCACGTCTGTGCGCCCGGGCGGCGAGGTCGATGGTCATCGGACACCCGAAGAACGACTCCCGGATTCACTTGCCGGAGGGTCGAGAGGTCGGCACGCTGCGGCCGGTGAGATCTGCACTCGCTCCCGCGCCCCGCCGACCGCTCGCCCCTCCGCCCGCCGACGGCGAGCGACGGGTGGAGTGGTACGCCTGGCGCATGCCGCGTGGCGTTCGGTCCGCATCCTTGTGCGTGCTGGTGTCCTGTGTGGCGTGCGGGTCGCCCGGGGCGGATGACGAGCGTGGAGCGGCGGGGACGTCGTCGAGCTCGACCGCGGGCTCGACCGCCACCGGGGCGCCGACGAGCACGAGCGTCGCCAGCACTGGCACGACCGGCGCGGGCATGGGCCCCGGCACGTCGACGACCGGAACCGAGGCGACGTCCGGGACGGCGACCGAGGGCGACCGCGGCAACCTGTTGGTCTCCGACCGGTTCCTCAACATCGCTCATCGAGGTGGTCGGGCGCTGCGGCCGGAGGAGACGCTACCGGCATTCGCGAATGCGCTGACGATCGGGGCCGACGTGATCGAGTTCGACCTGCATGCGAGCGCCGACGGGGTGATCGTGGCGATTCATGACGAGACGGTCGATCGCACGACGGACGGCACGGGGGCGGTCAAGAACATGACCTTCGAGCAGCTGCGGGCCCTCGATGCCGGGTATCGCTTCACCACCGACGACGGGGCGACGTTCCCGTTCCGCGGGATGGGCGTCCAGATCTCGAGCCTCGAGCAGATCTTGACCGCGTTTCCCGGGCAGTACTACCTGATGGAGATCAAGCAGGACAGCCCGTCGATCGCCGCCGACGTGGCGGAGATCCTGGCCGAGCACGCGGTGCTGGATCGCGTCGTGGTCGCCTCGTTCAGCTCGGAGACGATCGCGGATTTTCGCGCGGCTGCACCCGGCGTGTTCACGGCGCTCAGCCTCGCGGAGATGGTGGCGCTCAACACCAACCTCGGAGATCCGGACTATGTGCCCCCGGGGCAGTTCGTGCAGCCCCCGTGGGAGTCGACCTCGAAGGAGGTCATCGACTACGCGCACACACTGGGACTGAAAGTCCACCCGTGGACGGTGAACGACGCGGAGACCATCAACCTGCTGATGGGCAGGGGCGTCGATGGGATCATGACCGACGATCCGGCGCTGCTCGAGAGCCTGATACCCTGAGATGTCCCGGAGGACAGGTCGACTGTCGGGGCTCCGCCCTCGAAGCCCGTCTGAGCGGCTCTTGCTCTGGTGGACATGCCGGGTCACAGCGTCTTGAGATACTCGAGCACGGCCTTGCGATCGCCTTCGTCGAGGTGATCGCCGAAGGCGTGGCCGCTGTTCCCATAGCCGAACGAGGTGGTATCATAGATGTACTTGCGCTCGCTCGCGGGCGCGTCGTTCCAGGCGGTCGCCGGCTCCCACGGCCAGCCCAGCGCGGCCTCGTCGAAGTGCGTGC
>ERZ795056.1396-NODE-1396-length-28416-cov-17.200099_pt1 | contig 28416 bp, 19 predicted proteins | sample MGYA00375140_ERZ795056 | MGnify/ENA primary metagenome ERZ795056 (study PRJEB30185, sample SAMN05720227) | activated sludge metagenome | isolation source: Anaerobic digester | place: USA | collected 2015-03-09 ... | reverse complement strand
AATGAATCTTCTTAATGCGACCAGCTTTCGAAAAAGAGGAGCAGGTATCAGGTTCCCGTTGGTCGGAGACCAGACGGAGGCCTTCTGAATAGCAACTAGTTTTTAGTATGGCAGGTTCATTGCGCTGCGATCCTTGTCGTCACAAACCTCTTTGCTGAAATAAATTGATGGATTCGCCGGATGTAGTTTGTGAGGACATGAACCATTACGCCTGTTAACCTCGTCACCAAAAATACCTTCCGCCGGGTATAACAAGTAACGCCCTGCTGTACTAGGTTTACAACATGATAAAAAATATAACCCACGCCGCCCTGTTGTTTGCAATTGTTTGTGTTGCCTCCTGCTCATCCAACAAACAAACCCTGCCCCCACCCGTAAAAACAGTAGCAGAAGCTAAAACCCTGCTGGCTGGAAAAAAATGGCAGGTAGTTTCGGTAGCTACCATATCCGGCAGCCAGGAATCATTGTTTGACAAGGAAACAAAAAATGCCACCATCGAAGTACCCACTTCAAGTTCTTTAAACTGGTTAAGCCCAAAAAAGGATAAAGACAATACCACGTTCATTGCCGAGTACTGCGAAAAAAGCATGAAGATTTCCATCGCACTGGATAAAGACAGTACGGCCACTACTACAGGCCTGGAGGTGGAGAAACAAACTTATTCCATCGGCAACAACAGCGCTGAAGATGAGCCAAAGGGCATAGCACTTTTTTTAACGCAAAAGAGTGAAGGTACCGGACCAATGGGTGCAGGCGTATTTACGACCACCTACTATATTTTAGGTGCTAATGAAAATACACTTTTCCTGTTGACGCCTAATAAACTCAATAGTTCAAAAGTGGTGTATTTATTAGAGGCGAAATAATTCCATCCCCAGCCGTGTTTTCTTTTTCTCACTGCTTTGTACGATGGCAAGGGCGTTGCGTATTCCGGAGTTGGTTTTTGCAAGCCTAACAGCATTATCCCTTTCCAATATTCATTTTATACATTACCCTAGCTGAAAAGGGAACAGCCCTTGCCGTTAGTGAGTCCTGATTTATCTTTTTACGTTGTCATGCAGTATGAATATATTCCCGTGGCTCTGCCAGCAATGACTTGAAGGCAGCACCCTGGCAACCGCAACAACGTAAAATATTCTGTTTTTCGCCATGCAGGTTGGCCAATCGGGTGATGTAAAAACCATTGGCCCAGAGATAATACATAAACTTGCCCTCAAAACTTCCATCACCCTTTACGCACACGGGTTGTAATGATGTTCCATGATACCAGGTTCAGCTCCTCTCCCGTTCTACCGGCCTGTTACCCCTGGTCGCTTAAAATACATAAACACAGCCCGTTGATTTTACAGTGTTTCACAGGTGTAACAAAGCAACCTGTATCCCTATATTTAGGGATACAGACAGTAACAGTTTCCGGTACATTTGGCTGTATAAAAATGTACAAAAAATGAAATGGCACTATCTCCTTTTCCTGCTTTTGACTGGCGCTGATGTTTTGGCACAGTCATCACTTTTGCTGAGTGATATCAGGCCTGGCATTGATAGTTCTAATCCTGCCAGTTTAACCAACGTAAATGGCACTTTGTTTTTTACTGCCCAAAACAACGTGAACGGATTTGAGTTGTGGAAAAGCGATGGAACTGTTGCGGGTACAGTAATGGTGAAAGATGCTAACCCTGCATTTTTTAATACGGCGCCCAATAGCCTTACAAACATCAATGGTGTTTTGTACTATGCAGGTACAGATTCCATTACCCGGTTTGAATTGTGGAAAAGCGATGGCACTGAAGCAGGCACGGGGATGATCAAAGATATCAATCCGGATGGCTCTTCTTCACCCGGAAATTTTACTGCAGTGAACGGGATTGTTTTTTTTACAGCCAGCACCACCAATGAAGGAACAGAACTTTGGAGAACTGATGGCACAGCACAAGGCACCACTTTAGTGAAGAATATTGCTTCAACGTCCAATAGTGCAAACCCTGCCAACCTGGTAAATTTTAATGGTACTCTATTTTTCAGTGCCAACGATTTTATACTTGGTACAGAGCTTTGGAAAAGTGACGGTACAGAACAAGGCACACAGCGGGTGAAAGATATTTTTCCCGGCAGTTCCGGCAGTAATCCCGGCAATTTTTTTATTTTCAATGATACGCTGTTCTTCACAGCAAGTGACGGCGTTGCAGGCATCGAAATGTGGAAGACTGATGGCACTGAAGCAGGCACCACATTGTTCAAGGATATTTCAACGGGCGCAGGAAATTCAGGACCATATGGCTACACCAATGTGAATGGCACCATTTTTTTTGGGGCTTTTACCCCTGCCACCGGATCGGAGTTGTGGATGAGTGATGGCACCCCGGATGGAACCGTGCTGGTGAAGGATGTCAATCCAGGAACCGCAGCATCCACTTCAAATCAATTTACCAACGTAAACGGCACGCTGTTCTTTGTTGCACTGAACGCAAGCTTTGGAAGAGAAGTGTGGAAGAGCGACGGCACCAATGCCGGTACTGTACTGGTAAAAGATATCAGGTCTGGAACTTCCAGTTCATCTCCGTTAAGGCTCACCGACTTTAATGGCACTTTGTTTTTTTCTGCATCTTCAGGCCCCGGGAACACAGAATTGTGGAAGAGTGACGGAACTGCAGCCGGAACAGTGCAGGTAGAAGAAATTAACCCTGCCACTACCAGGGGCTCCGACCCTAACTTTCTTGTGGTGATTGGTGATACGTTATTTTTTATTGCTACTGATATCACCAATGGATTAGAGCCCAGAATGTACAGCACCGTAACAGCAACGGGTGATTTTCGCTGGTCTGGCGCTGTAAGCACAGACTGGCATACGGCGGCTAACTGGGTACAGAACCGTTTACCAGATTCACAGGCAGTCGTGCAGATTCCATCCGGGCTATCCCGCTATCCTGTCGTAAGTGAGGGTACCATTGTAAAACGGATCAATACAGAACCGGGGACATCGGTAACTGTTAATCCGGGTATCAACCTGGTAATTACCGGCAACCAGTAGTGCACAGTAAATTAAGTTTGACAGCTCTCTTGCTAACCTCTCTTTTTCCCCGCTTTATGCGATGGTAAGTCTTTGTAATCTGAAGCTGGATTTTTTTTTGAGTGACCAGGATCATCAATCTCAAATATTCCCTTTCTTTAATTCACTCAACGCAAAATCAACAGCCCTTGCCGTTAGTGCCATATACGTAAGCGAAGGATTCTGACAGGCGGAAGAAGTCATACAGGCGCCATCTGTAACAAATACATTTTTACAATCCCATACCTGGTTGTTTCCATTCAATACAGATGTCTTTGGATCCCTGCCCATGCGTGCTGTACCCATTTCATGAATCCCATGCCCCATGGCATGACCGGAATCAAATGTTTGTATGTTCTTTATTCCAATGGTATCCAGCATTTCTACCATATCACTGATAATGGCTTTACGCATTTTGTATTCGTTGTCTTTTAATTCTGCATCCATACTTAACACCGGAAGGCCCCATTTATCTTTTACAGTTGTATCGAGTGTGATCTTGTTTTCGTGATAGGGCAATATCTCTCCAAAACCTGTGGCGCCAATCATCCAGGGGCCAGGCTCAGCCAGCGCTTCTTTGAATGTTGCACCCACCTGCAATTCTGCTACTTCCCTGCCCCAACCTTCTCTTGATGCAGCTCCCTGGTAACCATAGCCCCGTAAAAAATCCCTTTTATCGCCATTTAAATTGGCAAAGCGGGTAATGTAAAAACCATTGGCCCTGCGGCCATATACATATTTGTCTTCAAAGCCTTCCACCATTCCGGATGCCCCGAGGTTGTAATGATGATCCATGATATTGTGACCCAGTTCGCCACTGCTGCTGCCCAGGCCGCCCGGCCAGATATTGGTGGCAGAGTTCATCAATATCCAGGCGCTGTTGAGTGCAGATGCATTCAGGAAGATGATCTTACTGTTGTAAACAAAAGTTTTGTTCGTTTCTGCATCCAGCACTTCCACACCCGTAGCTTTCTTTGTATTCTTATCATACAAAATTTTTGTAACAATAGAATAAGGACGAACCGTAAGATTGTTGGTTGCTTTTGCAGCAGGTAAAGTAGATGATTGTGTACTGAAATATCCACCGAAGGAACATCCCTCCCAGCAGCGGTTGCGGTATTGGCATTGTGTGCGTGATGGCAAGGGCGCCGTGAGGTTAGCCACCCTACCTATGATCATGTGCCGTTTAAATTTTTCTTTGATCCTTGCTGCCACATCTTTCTCCACAATATTCAGGTCCATCGGGGGTAAAAACTGACCATCTGGTAAATGCGCCAGCCCTTCTTTGGAACCACTGATGCCTGCAAATTTCTCTACATGATCGTACCAGGGAGCGATATCACGGTAACGTATAGGCCAGTCTACCCCGTAGCCGTCTTTTGCATTGGCTTCAAAATCCATGTCGCTCCAGCGGTAGCTTTGCCTGCCCCACAAAATAGAGCGGCCACCCATGCGGTACGTACGCCACCAGGTAAATGGTTTCACTTCTGTATAGGGACAATCTTTTTCATTCACCCAGCCATCCATTACCTGTGCCTGTGCAGCCCAGCCGCGATGTACAACAGGATAGTCCTTTCTCTGCTGTTGTGTTGTAATGTGGCGGTGTGCATCATCCCATATCTCCTTACCGTTGTTTTTGTAATCCTTGATGTGCTCATGCTCCGCACCCCGTTCAAGCATCAATACTTTCAATCCTTTTTCGGTGAGTTCTTTTGCAGCCCAGCCCCCGCTGATACCGGAGCCTACAACAATGGCATCATACGTGTGTTGCAGTGTTGCCTTAGTATTGACATTGGTGGTATCCTGTGGCATAGCTTGAAATAGTTACTTGTGAGTTGATCTGGCTGTAACAACCATTAACAATTATACGAAATCATTTGCTGTAAAATATCTTTCCTTACAAACAACTTTTTCGAATAAATGTCATGGGGCGCCGGATGTGATTCGTGAAGACACAAACCATTGCATGGTAAATCCAGCATACATCTATGCGGTAACACAAACTACAATACAGTTACTTGTTGGCAATTTTCAAATACTCCTTCGCCTTCAATCCTGATTCTTTAATATCGCTTTCTTCCCAGTCGCCATAACTCTGTGCAGAAGGATATAATACAGAACAGCTTTCATCTTTATCTGATACCGACCAGGTAACCCAACTTAGATTTCGCTGCCGCATCCAGTCAATGTATATCTGCCATTCTGCATAATCTATTTTACCGTCGCCAGTGGCATTCATTCCTGCACACTCAGAAACAAAGATCGGCAAGCCGGCTTTGATAGCTTCATCCGTTCTGTCTCTCAATTCCTTTTTATGTGTACCAGCATAAAAATGCATCGTGTACATTAGATTGCTAAAGCCGGTTATAGGGTCAGCAGCAGGCAGGTCTACAGCCTGGTCCCATTTGGGCGAACCCACCAGGATGATATTGTTTGAGTCAACAGCCCGGATGGTGGAGATGATCTCTGTTGCATAGGCTTTTACTTCAGGCCATGTTTCATAGTCAGGTTCATTAAATACTTCATAAATAATATTGGGGTACTGGTGATAGTCAGTGGCCATGGTTTTAAAAAAAGCCTTGGCTTCTTTTAAATTAATACTATGACTATGCCAGTCAATAATAACATATACACCTTGCTCAATACAGGCATCCACAACAGTCCTGATCAACTTCATTTGCCCGGCTGAATCTTCTTTATATCCCTTTGGTGGCTCTACACCTAAAGCAGCTCTTACCACGTTACACTTCCAGCTTTTCACCAATTCCCTCACTGCGCCATTGGTATAAAAACGGGGATGAAAGCAACTCCATCCAAAGCTCATTCCATGCAAGGCAAGCGGCTTATCATTTTTATCCATCAGCTGCGTTCCCTTTACTTTTAACTGCCCGTGCTTTTTTACAGGCTGTGCGGCAAGGGTTAAAAACAAGGCAACATTCAATAACAGCAAGCATATCTTTTTCATATCACATTTTTTTGAGTTAATTTTTTGACGCCGGTTTCCCGTACATTTTTGGCAGGTCATTTTCAAACAAAGTAACCGGATGCTTATAAAATTTTATAAAGTCCTTTTCTGAAACATGACCCGGGAAAGGTGCATAATAATGTGTGGGGCTGGTAATGTCATTGCGCCAAACCAATACATAAGACAATTTCACTTTCGCTTCCAAAATAGACTGCAATAAAGTTTCCGTCCACCAGGTGGTATTGGGTATCGATTCCAAACCTGTTTCTGTAAATGCCGCCACTTTACCATTCTTCTCTGCAAATGCTGATACGATCTGTAACTTTTTTATCCCCGCTTTCAAATCATATTTTCCATCCCTGCCCCAATCACCATAATTATCCAAACCCACCATATCAACATAATCATTACCAGGGTAGCGTTCGGTAAATTCCACTTCGCTGTTAAAACGGTTATCCGGTGAAAAAGCATATATAAAATTATGCACCTTCATAGAATCTCGTAAATAAATGACTGTATACTGCCACAGGGTTTTAAATTCATCCACGGTACAATGAGAACGGCCCCACCAAAACCAGTCACCATCAAATTCATGATAAGGACGAAAGATCATTGGCACTAACTTACTATCATTCCCTTTTACTGATTTGGCAAAAGCAGCGATATCCTGCAATATCATTTTATACTTGCCGTGATGACTGCCACCGGGAATGATCAGTTTTACCGAAGGTTTCGATACAGAATCTTTCCAATAAAAACCACCACCTGAGGCAGGATTGTTGAAATGCCAGGACACTGTTGTAATGCCCCCACGGTTATAAGTAGCCACAATATTTTGTCTTAATGCCTCCCTTTTTTTGTCAATATTATTTCCTTCAGCACCAAAAGCATCCATAAAATCAACACCGATCACTGCAGGATGTGAACCTGTCACCGATTTCACATCACTCCGGTTTTCCTCCCCACTCCATCCATGTCCATATTCCGTAGCATGCTGGTGACCAAATAAAATTTTATGATCATTTGCAAGCAGGTACAAGTTAGAGAAAAGATGTTTTGTTTCTTCTGTGGCGTTGCTGTCGATCAGCACAGGAATTCCAGGTTGCGCCACTAGATCCGCATACAAACAAAAAATCACCAGCAGTAATAAAATCTGTTTCATCAAAAAATTTTTACCAAACAATATTTTTATCAATAAAAGCAACCAGGCTGTTTGCCAGTATCTTTTGTTCATCCGTCCGGGGATGTCCCGGCGTATTTTTATAAGGCACAACGAGGTTGAAAACATTTTTATCAGTCAGCTGGCCGGTAGCTGTTGCCACATAACCCGGCCATAAAGAGCCTTTGCTGGTGATATCCATATTGCCCAGCATACAGATAATTTTCGCAGCAGGATATTGTGTCCTTACAGATTGAACAAAACTTTTGTATTCTCCAATAATATAGTCACTGGTTGGTTTTTTATTGCCAAACCTTAATTTGAATTGATCATTATCCGGCATATTGGTGATCCAGTAATCGTTTTGCATTAAGTTGATCACCACTATATCTGGTGTGTATTGAGAAAAATCCCATTTACTGCCGGAATCTTCCGGGTTAAGCCGGTTGTACATTTCTTTCATCAGCAAGGGAAACCAACTAACGGTGATGCCAATGCCGCTTTTGGCAATACAGCTGTATTGTGCGTTGAAGTGCCTGGCAGTAACGGCTGGAAAGGCATTGTAATTATTTTCAAAAAATCCGATCCCCATATCTGTTGTAAGGTCTTCAATGGCATAACCGCAACTGATAGAGTTTCCATAAAACTCAATTTTTCTCTTAGGCTTTGCAGGCGGCGGTAAAATTTTTAAATCCTTGCCGGAAAAAGAATAAAAGGAGGTGCTGCCTTTATCCCACTCTGTTCTTTTAAAAAGTTGCAGGCTATGAGCCCTGTTTTCAAGCCCTGACGCCAGCGTGTATGTTTTTCTTTCTTTGTCAAAATGCATTCTGGATATGATCTTCCCGTCGATGATCACATTGTAATAGTTAGCAGTATCAGATTCACTAAACGATCCTTTTATTTCAGTTCCGTTGAAATTGATATGGATGGCTGAACCAGGCCATGATAAAATGGCTGCTTCGTTTGTATACCGGATCCGTCCATCGTAAGCAAGCTGACTGTCATTAAAAGCAATGTTGATTTCCTGCTGTTGTTTGCAGGAGATGGCAGCCATCATAAAAAAATAAATTACAAGCATCGTTGTTTTCATTTTAAACAGTTGAATTTTGAAAGTACGTAAAATAGTCATCAGCTCCTTTCACTGTTTTCAAAAGTAAAACTGTACAATCATATTCAGCTATCAAACGTATTGTTAACCTGCTAATGGTTGCCAGCCTTTTTCAAAAAAGGCAGGTGAAATAATCTTAACAATACAGGCAAAGCCAGTAAGCGTAAAATTTCAAAAAAGGTCCGCACCCCTTCGATTCCTTCACACCCAAAAGTTATTCTTTTAAAAAGTAAATGCCTCAAAAAATCATTAAAGTACCGGGGTTGGTAAAAATTGTACCAATACTGCTGAATATATCAAAGCATTGTTAACTTGTGGCCAAATGAAAACCAGATGAAACAAATTAAAAACTGGCCGAATTTCCTCGCAAGCCGTGCCGTACTGAGTTTGATCATTGTAAGTTGTATGGCCACCACCTGCAAAAAGCAATCCACCCCCCTGCCACCAACACCTCCGGTAACAGATAGTTTTGCAAAAGGAGCCGACGTAGGCTGGTTGACAGAAATGGAAGCTGCAGGCGTGAAATTTTATTCAACAGCAGGTACCCAAACAGAGTGTATTGCATTGCTAAAATCACTTGGCATGAACAGTATACGGTTGAGGGTATGGGTAAACCCGGCTGCAGGATGGAACAATGCTGCTGATGTGGTTACCAAAGCGGTGAGAGCAAAAAACATGGGCATGCGGGTGATGATCGATTTTCATTACAGTGATGATTGGGCAGATCCAGGTAAACAAACAAAACCAGCAGCCTGGGCAGCGCAGGATTTTGCCACACTGAAAACATCGTTGGCTACTCATACTACAGATGTATTGAATCAATTAAAAACGGCAGGCGTAACACCCGAATGGGTACAAGTAGGTAACGAAACAAATGATGGTATGCTTTGGCCGGATGGCAGGGCTTCCACCAATATGACAAATTTCGCTCAATTAGTAAATGCAGGATATGATGCCGTAAAATCAGTTTTTCCTTCCGCAAAAGTAATCGTACACCTGTCTAATGGTTATGACAACAGCCTGTTCCGCTGGATGTTTGACGGACTCAGAACAAATGCTGCAAAGTATGATGTGATCGGTATGTCACTCTATCCTTCCTGGGCGGGCACTGGCTGGGCTGTTGCCAACCAGAATTGCCTGAACAATATGAATGATATGATCAGCCGATACAACAAAGAAGTAATGATAGTGGAAGTGGGTATGCCCTGGGACAATGCAACGGAATGTAAAAACTTTTTAGCCGATATTATTGCAAAAGGAAAGTCTGTTGCCAATAAAAAATGTCTCGGCGTACTCTACTGGGAGCCACAGGCATATAATAACTGGAAAGGATATACGCTGGGCGCCTTTTATAACAATGGCAAACCAAGTGTGGCACTTGATGCTTTTAAATAAAAATTCTATGACGGAGCAAGTCAGCAAACAGTTTGCAGAAAAATTTTCCGGTAAACCCCTGATCGTAAGGTCACCGGGCAGGGTAAATATCATTGGAGAGCACACCGATTACAATGATGGATTTGTATTGCCGGCAGCTATTGACAAAGCGGTATATGTGGCTGTTGCCAAAAGAGATGACGATATAATAAAACTATATGCTTCCAATTTTAATGAAGCATTTGAAACCGCTATCTCCAGGATACAGCCATCACAACAATGGCATACCTACATCCTTGGTATCGTGGACCAGCTGCTTAAAAATGGTCATCCAATCAGCGGTTTTAATTTAGTGATTGATGGTGATGTGCCTGCAGGCGCCGGGCTCTCTTCCTCCGCTGCAGTAGAATGTGCGGTTGTATTTGCATTGAATGAATTATTTAACCTGGAGCTGCACAAAATGCAAATGGTGAAACTGGCGCAACAAGCAGAACATGCCTATGCCGGCGTACAATGCGGCATCATGGATATGTTTGCCAGTATGTTTGGCAAAAAAGACCATGCTATCAAATTAGACTGCCGCTCGCTTGATTATGAATACATTCCATTACAACTGGAAGGATATAAACTGGTTCTCTTCAACAGCAATGTAAAACATTCATTGGCTTCATCTGAATACAATGTAAGAAGACAGCAATGCGAAGCTGGCATCGCTTTGATACAACCACATCACCCGCAGGTAAAAAAATTACGGGATGCCAATATGCAAATGCTGGATGACTATGTAAAACCGGCAGACGAACTATTGTACAGGCGTTGCAAGTATATGGTAGAAGAAATTGAAAGACTTACTACCGCCTGCGACGACCTGAAACATGGGAACCTCACTTCTCTTGGCAAAAAAATGTTTGCCACACATGAAGGGTTGAGCAACGACTATGAAGTGAGTTGCAAGGAACTTGACTTTTTAGCTGCAGCTGTAAAAAACAATCCTGCTGTGTTGGGTGCAAGAATGATGGGCGGAGGTTTTGGCGGCTGCACCATTAATATTGTAAAAGAAGAAGCCATAGATGAGTTGTCTGCCACGCTCTATAAAAATTACAAGGCAGCGATGGGTATGGAACTCACGACTTACATTGTACAAACAGATGATGGAACTGCTATCCTGGAATAACCGCGGTGAGGGTTTGCAACCAATGGCGGGATTAGATACTGCCCCGGCGGCGGCTCCTGGCCCCGTCTGCGGTTTGCAGAATACTAACACCTGCTTCTTTATTCTATTTGAATTTACCAGTGCATGATTTTCCTGACTGCTTCAGTCAATTCTGCTGCTATCAGTTTATGTTCTTCAACAGTGGGATGATAATCACAACCACTGGTGTAGCTGCGGGCGAAAAAATAAGTATGCACATTTGTATCTCCTTCATGCTGCATCTTCAAAGCCACAGCACTTAGCGTTTTCTTCATAAAGACTTTCAGCGTTTCATCTGCCATCGGGCTGCTGAGCAAAATAAAATTAGCTGCAGGGTAATGGTCTCTCAGTGTTTTTAAAAAAGAAACGTACTTGTTGCAAAAAGCAGCTGAATCCTGCACGCCGTCATTTTGGCCCAGGCAAATAGTTACTACATCAGGCTGGTATAGATTAAAATCCCAGGCAATGGTATCGTCTCTCATGCTTACTTTATCAAAAACCTGTGGCATGATGATATCCATATTGCAGCAGCTGCGCATTAAGCCAATACCTGAAACTGCGGACAAATGATATTGTGCATTTAAATCCCTCGCAGTAATGGCAGCATAACTCATATAGGCGTTATGCTGGTCATGCCACACACCTTTGCCACAGGGAATAGCCGACAGATCGCTGCCTGTGCCGCAGGTGATGGAATTGCCGATACATTCTATTTTTCGTACAGGCTTTGGCGTTGGTTCCAGCAAGGCTTCGCAACGAAACCCCACCAGCTCCAGGTAACCGATATTGGCCTCTGTATTTTTATAAATTTCGAGCGTATGTTTTCCAATGGATAATTTTTGGCCAACAGCAATCGTATCTCTTTTGCCTTTTGTTTGAACCCGAATGGGATGGCCATCTAAAACTACTTCAATATAATTTTGATTTTTGCCCCAGAGCACTTCATCATTTACAATTACATCGCAGTAGCTGCCAGTAAACTGTACCTTAATAGATACACCGGGTTGCCAAAATCGAGGGAGTTTTGGATTGGAAAAATCTATCCTGCCGGTGAACTGGATGCAGGAATGATCGGCGGGGTAAAAGGTAAGATTGCGTTGAGCAGTGGATCGCAATGAAAAAAAGCAGAGCAAAGGAAATATAAGTACAAGTGAGTGCATCACCAACTTCGTTGGGAGCAAGTACAACGATGTTACATAGCAGCACTCAGGCTTGTTCATAAAAAAAGATTAAATATTATTCCACCGGCCAGTCATCGGTCCGGAACGGTATTACCGGCAAGCCAAACACGCTGAATAAATTTCCAATACCATCATTGCTAAAACCATATCGAATGGCTACCGGCTCCTTTACCATCTTACTCCACACGAGAAGTACATTTTTATCGATCTTGCTTTCAGCCGGGTAAAACACCCTGTCTGCACCAGCAATTTCCAGCGCTGTAACTGTAGCACCCAAACTATGCAGGGACCCGCCAGTGAAAAGAAAACCGATCTCTGCTTTGTCTGAGCTGAACTGCAGCCTGTCGTAAACAGGATGCTGCACTACGATGCTGTCCTTTTTATAGTTAAGTGCCAGGGCCATATTCCCGAGGCGGAAACCTACATCCTTTTTATTTCGTGGATGTATGTCCGTTACATTATCCACCAAATCAGGAATAACGATCATGCCTGTATTTTCATGACCAGCAGCTTTTGTTTGCTGTTCCCTTATAATGGCAGCACTAAATCCTTTCCCGTAAGTGAAAGGAGCTATCTGAACAAAGTAGAAAGGGAATTTCTTCTTCCAGGCATTTCTCCAGGAGTCAATCATCGTGGTAAGCAAGTCGCCATAGGTAGTTGGCGCTGCCGTATTGCCTTCTCCCTGGTACCAGATGGCACCTGCTATGGAGAAATTGGTAACCGGTGCAACCATCGCATTAAACGCAACACCCGGTGTTTTAGGCCACCAATTAAACGAATCAAGTTTTTCGTAAGAACCTTTCAGCACCACATTGTTGTTTATTTTTTCTGCCGGTGTCCATACTTCAGCCGGTGTGCCTCCCCAGCTTCCCTGAATCAAGCCTACGGGCACATTTAATTCCTGCTGCAATTTTTTTGCGAAGAAATAGGCTACCGCACTAAATGATTTGAGGTTATTAGAATCACAAACTGCCCATTGCGACCGCACATCTTCCTGCGGGTGATCTGATGTGGATTTAGGAATAAAAAAGAAACGGATATTATTTTGCTTATCCAGGTTCAGTTCTTCCTGCATATTCCTCACACCCAGGTAATAATTCCAGTCCATATTACTCTGTCCGCTACAATACCAAACCTCACCAATCATGACATTCTCCAGCAGGATTTTTTGCTCATGCTGTTTAAAATGGATGTTGTATGGCCCGCCTGCGGCAGGTGTTTTCACTTTTAAACGCCACTTGGCACCATTGCTAACCAAGGCCGAATCCGTTTTGTTATCCCAGCTGTTGGTAACAAACAGTTTATCACCCGGGTTGGCCCAACCCCACAACAATACAGAATCATTTTGCTGCAATACCATATGGGAGGATAAAACGGCGGGCAATCTCAACTGGGAACTGGACCGCATTGTAAAAAAGACGGTCAATAACAGAAAGGACAATAGATTTTTCATACCTGTAAAATATTACGGCTTCAGTATTACCAAAAATACTGCCGCTCTTGCAGGTAAAGATATTTTAATTCCGGAAGTTGTGGATGCGCTGTAAGGTTTTATTGTTTCGTAGCCCAGGGGGCCGCCCGTAGCATTGTCAGGGGCAATATCATTAACAAAAGTTTGTCCTGAAAATTCCCCGTTATCCGTGCCACCTGTTAGTGTATACCAAAAATATTGGGTCCCTTTTTTAAAGTTCGCCACGGTGATGGCTGCTGTTTTCACCGTGGTGGATTTATTTACCAGCACCACGCCGGTTTCACCAGACGAAAAGGAACTGGCGTATGAAACCACATTCGGGTCTGTTGAAGTGGAGGCGACCATCCTGTCGCCGCTGTATTGTTGAAAATAATACATATGATAAAAAGCAGGTCTTGGGTTCCACTTGGGGATACCTCCGGGTTCATCACCAATATTGAACAAACCATGATCATTGCCATTACTCCAGCCATTGGCCAAATCCCATCTTGCCGTCATGCCATATTTATTTTTGATGGATTCTCCCAGCACCATGGTGGCGTGCAAACCGTTTATATGTGACACCTGCTGTTTTTGTCCTTGTGATGTAATATTAAACTCACCCAGGATCACCGGCTTTTGCGGTACCCCTCCTGCACTCAACTGCTGTTTTACATAGTCCATCATATTTTGAGTAACCGTTTGTGCGGTTGTTAAAATCGTTGCGGCGTTGGCGTTAGTTTGATAGGGCGTGTAATAATTATGAACGATATAATAATCAGGGGAGCTGCCTGCACCTGTCATGATGCCTGTATTCCAGTTTCGTGCAGTAGATGTCCACCAGGATTCGGGTGCTGCCTCTGACATTACAGCACCGATATAAATTGTTTTACCAATGGCAGCTGCGGCAGCCTTCATGGAGTCGGCAAATACTTTGAAATGCTGTCCATACAATTGACCGGTTAAATATTCTGGTTGTCCATCACGGTTATCCGTGGTATTGATCCGGTAACCTGCTTCCCAGTCACCAAAATTTTCATTACCGATCTCCCAGTATTTTGTTCTGCCATTATCATACCTAACCCAGTCAGCAGCCATGTGGGCAGCCGTTGCCACAGGATCAGCGCTTTTACCATAACGGGCATAGCCGTAATTGATAGTGATCATCCCTTCGTTGTTCGTTTGCTGCAGCATGTTGTAATAATTATCAACAGAAAAGGTCCAGTTCTCCGCATTCTTTCCATACCAGTAACCAGCTGGTACAACATTGCCATTGGCCTGTACTAAACTTGAAGGTGCATCTGTTGGCGGCACATTGTTTTGCGCATTCCAGAAAAAAATATCACTGATACTGCCCCCGGGAAAACGAATAATATGCGGCTTCATTTTAGTAAGATGACCCAGCAAAACGGGTTCCGTTACAAACTGCCCCATCCATATATTTGAGTTGTTGCCGGCAATGCCACGGGGTATCTTTGTTAATACATTGCTCCGGTCAATCTGAATGATGACGCCGGCAGAAGCAGGAACTGTACCTGCGATAGTGGAAGCAGGCAAGGTGAAATTTTTGGGTTGCCAGTCATTCAGAAAAAAACCAATGGTATTCGCAACTGGGGGATCAACCTGTGGTGCTATCGTAGTAGTATCTGTTGCCGGAGGCGTTACGGGTCCGCTTCCTGCTTTTTTACAGGAATCAAACAGCATTACTAAAATGGCCACTGAAAAAAGTATATTCATTCTCATAGGGTTAATATTTTTTACAAAACTGTGATCCGCTTTATTAATTCAAGGCATGCCCGGCCATTATGATAAGGGCATTTCCAGAAGCCGGCTTTATCCTTTTTTATAACCGTTCCATCTTCCTCAATACCCCAAAACCACTCGCCCTTTTCTTTGTCTTTAATATGCTTTTTCACAAAATCAAAAGCATTCAGGGAATTGCCCAGGTATTTTTCATCACCGCTTAACTGGTACGCATTAAAGAAACCAACCATCGCCTCTGCCTGTGGCCACCAATGTTTTTCTTTTATCCAATGATCGTCCTTTTGTTCATATTCATACCAGAGTCCGCCATCTTTTGCATCTATTCCCTTTGCTGCAGCATCGGCCAGCATGATGGCCAGTTTTTTAAAATGACCTGTGTACACTACATGCTGAATAGCTTCTGCACATTCCTGCAGCAACCACGCAGCCTCAATATCATGTCCAAATGAAACCAATGATGAACGTACATTCCACTCATCGTCCATAAATAAATTGAGGTGATGCGTTTCGTAATTGAAAATGTACTTGTCAAAATAACCCAGCAGCCCTTCAATCTTTTGTCTTAGTCCTTCATCCGGCCACACGGAATATAAATTTGCATACGCTTCAATGATATGCAGGTGCGTATTCATTGTCTTTCGTTCGTTATCATCCTTATCGCTCAACCGGAGATCACCAGCATCGTACCATTCCCTTGTAAAGGCTTCGATATAGCCGCCAAACTTTTCATCAAAACTGTACTGCTCAATACTATTGTACAGATCTTTTGCAATGATGAGGGCAGTATGATCAGCAGTCGCTTTATAATATTCTGACAAACCATAGATACAAAATGACAATCCATAGATCTGCTTCTTCCCATCTTTCATTTTTCCCTTTGCATCCACTGACCAAAAAACGCCGCCATAACGGTAATCAACAAAGTTTTTTTCGATAAAACCAAAAGCCCGTTTTGCAAACTGAAGGTATTCTGGCCGGGGAGAAAAATTGTGAACAGCAGCAAAGGTCCAGAGTATCCTGCTGTTCAGCACAACGCCTTTTTCAGTTCCGTCTGGCAGGTTATCATTTGAAACACCTGCATAAAAGCCACCGTTCTGTTCATCCGCCATGTGGTGCATCCACCAGTCCAGAATCAAACTCAACTCAGTTTCTAACTCAGCCTTGAAAGATGAAAGTGCAGAAGCGGTATTTGCTGTAGTGGCCAGCATCCTTACTGTTTGCTTTTTGATGAAACACCTACTTGCACCATTGCTTCAGACTGGTTCTTATCAATGAGCGCTGTCAATGTTTTAACTGTTTCAAAAGAAGTCAATCCATCTGCAGCTGTATTCATCACATAATCGAGCAGTTGTTCTATGGTGGTTGTTGCCACATGCATTCTTGTGTCTGATGAAGCATAGTAAATGAATACAGTGCCGTCACTGTCAGCTATCCAGCCATTACTAAATACAACATTTGACACATCCCCGGTTCTTTCCGCTCCTTCCGGCGCAATAAAGTAACCGGCGGGTTTATAGATAACTTTCGTTACATCCTGTAAATCCGTCATAAACAAATACAGTACATAGCGGAGACCAGCAGCCGTATTTCTAACGCCATGTGCCAGGTGCAGCCAGCCCTTCTTCGTTTTTAACGGCGCAGGCCCCAGCCCATTTTTCAGTTCATATACGGTGTGGTATACTTTATGATCAATGACCGTCTCTTTATCAATACTTGCATGCTCCATTGTATCACTCAAACCAAAACCAATACCACCTCCTTTTCCAGCACTGATAAAACTATCCTGTGGTCTTGTATAAAAAGCATATTTGCCCTGTACAAATTCCGGGTGCAGCACCACGTTACGCTGTTGTGCGGACGGGGTAACCAGGTCACTCAGCCTTTCCCAGTGAATAAGGTCTTTTGTTCTTGCAATTCCGCATTGGGCTATGGCAGCAGACTGATCCGTTGATGGTGCAGTGGGATCCCTTCTCTCTGTACAAAACAAACCATATATCCAGCCGTCTTCATGCTGTACCAAACGCATATCATAAATATTTGTATCCGGCTCATCTGTTTCCGGCATTTGAACGGGATATTCCCAAAAGCGGAAGTTGTCAATTCCATTCGGGCTCTCTGCCACTGCAAAAAAAGATTTACGGCTGGAAGCTTCCACTCTCGGCACCAGGATATATTTATCATTCCATTTGATGGCGCCGGCGTTCATGACTGCATTGATACCAAACCTTTCCATCAGGTAAGGATTGGTGTCTGCATTGAGATCGTACCGCCAATTGAATGGGGTATGTGCCGCCGTTAGTACAGGATTTTTATACCGGTCAAAAATACCGTTACCTGTTTCTTCCTTATCATTTGTTTCCTGCAACAGGCGTTCCTGCTCCTGTTCCAGCTTTGTTATTCTTTCAAAAAAATCATTGTTCATACCACTTGCTTAAATAATTGTTTAATCCTCCAGTTTATTCCACCATGTTTTTTTCAAAATGATGATAATGACTGTTAGTATAATAATGGTTACCAGTAAAGGAAGTTTCATCCACAACACGATGTACATGGGCAGCAGTGTCATGCACAACTGGGCTGTGATGCCAAGTGCCACATTGAACATATCCAGTCCGAATCTTTTGTTCGCCTCAAACGATGGATCATCTTTTATTACCATCGCATGCACCGGCTTCCAAAAACCCCAGGGACGAACTGTACTATAAAATGTCTTCAGGGTAGTCATTTCCGTTGCTGGTGCTGTGTATGTACCCACCAGGCATCCTGCAATAGACAACAGGAAAAGCAAAGGGAAATAATATAAAAATTCAACACCACTGAAAAAATGCGAAAAAACCATTGCACCTGCTATACCCGTAAGCATGCCATAAAAAAAACCATTGGCATTAAAGCGCCACCAATACCATTTCAACACATTGGCTGCTATATAACCGCCATACAGTCCCGAAACGATCCATTGGAGAATGCTGTTTACATCTTTGGCAAAAAAACCTAGTACCACACCAATGGCCACCACCACCACCCCGGTGATATAATTCATGCTCATCACTTTTTTAGTAGAAGCTTCCGGGTTGATATACTTTAAATAAATATCATTTACGATGTATGCCTGCGCCGCATTTAATGTGCCGGAAAAAGTGCCCATAAATGCACCCAACAAACCTGTTAACACCAAACCTAAAATGCCTACCGGTAAATAATTATTAATAGTTGCCGGTAATATTCTTTCAAAGTCCACACCTCCTTTTCCATCACTTAAATTGAGCTCGTTGTAATACAGCAACCCCAATACAGTTAAACCAATCACCATGGCATACCGAACCGGCAGCAGCACAATGGAAACAAAGCCGGTCATCTTACTTGCTTCCCTGGGCGATTTGGTAGAAAGTATTTTTTGCATGTCGTAATTAGGTGCTGGCCCGGCGCCTGCTGCAAACACACCTTTAAACAACATCATCATAAAAAACAAACTAAAGAGGCTGTAACCATCTTCTGCAATTTTTTTATTGGCATCTGCCACGATATGGCTCCAGTCGAGGTTGAGTTTTGTACCAAAAAAAGGATTGTCCCATCCTTCCGGTACATTCAAAGTTTTGCCCTGCAAATGCTGCATGGCGATCACTGCAATGGCAATACAACCAATCGTCATGATGGCGTACTTTATCAGGTCGCCCAGTACGATGCTGTGCATGCCGCCAATGATAGAATAGAACATGGCGAAAAGCGTAAAAATGATCCCATAAAAATGGGCAACATATTGCGGTGCCACATCAAAAGGAACATAACCCTTTACCATATCCCAGGGAATAAAAATTTCAATGAACTTGCCAAGACCTATAAAACCATAAGCCAAAAAACCAAGACAGCCTATCAATGCAAAAGCAACCACAATGCTGTGTGAACCTTTGATACCCTTGCCAATTTTTCCAAACCTTGTTGCCAGCCATTCAGCACCCGTATTGGCATTCGATCTTCTCAGCCATTTAGAGAGATACATCATATTGAACACCTGGTTGAACACGGGCCAAAGCCAGGGTATCCAGATACTTTTTATTCCATACACAAAACAGAGGGATACCATCCACATCGTTCCACTGATATCAAACATGTCCGACGCATCACTCATGCCCAGCATATACCAGGGAAGTTTTTTCCCTCCCATCATATAGCTTTCCTTGTTCTGCCTTGCCTTCTTTCTAAGAAACCACCCTATCATGACCATTGACACCAGGTACAGGATGATAATGCTTACATCTACTATCGTTAGTTTCATTTTTTCTTTTAAAGATCAACTTTTCCCTTTTAAAACAAAAGCGGTTGCAGAAAGAAGACTCAATCCGCAACGCTGCTGTTTAACTTATGAAAATGCGCTGCTAATTGCCATTTGAATATAGTTTTTCTGCTGCCGCTTCTTTTTCGAAAATGGTTTTCGGCAACTTATAAAACTGTACAAAATCGTTTTCGGAAACCTGTCCTTTGTAAGGTGCGTAATAATGCATTTTACCGTTCCAGGCTGCCAACCCGTGATTCCTCCACAAAAGCACATAAGAAATTTTATTGTCCCCTATTGCTTTTAATAATGTATTTGTCCACCAGTTTGCATAGGGTATTGCTTCATAACCTGTTTCACCAAAAGCAAACAGTTTATTTTTCTCGTTTGCCGCTTCACCTGCCATTTGCAACAAGCTATTTGTGTTCTTTACAAACCAGTCGTTCTTCTGCGGATCATCGTACTGGTAGGCATCAAAACTCAGCATATCCACTTTATCATCACCAGGATAACGTTGCAAAAATTCTTCCTTGCTTTTAAAATCACCCGACGTGTTATATACATAGAGCAGGTTATGCAAACCTTTTTCCTGTTGTAAATAGTAGCTTACAAAACGCCATAAGGTTTTAAACTCCTCTTCGCTGCAGGTATTGCGGCACCACCAAAACCAGTTACCCGTCAATTCATGAAAGGGACGGAATAAAATGGGTATCGCTTCCCCCTTACTACCTTTAAGTGACGAGATAAAATCTGCTACTTTATCCAGCCATGATTTAAACAATTCATGATTAACGCCACTGGGCAAAATGGAAGTAACGGTACCGTGTGTGGTATCCCAGGCATTTTTACCATTACCCCAGGGACTGTCTGCATGCCAGCTGATGGTGATCACGCCGCCTCTTTCATATCCTTCTTTAATAAACTGTTTCATTTTGTTGAAGGGCACGCCATCTAAATTCACTGTGCTGTTATCCCGTTCGATACCACCAAGATCCCAGCCATATACAGCAGGATAATCGCCAGTGACATCTTTTACATCACTCCGGCTCTTTTCGTATTTCCAGGTTACCCCGTAAGCAAGTGCATCCTGGTGGCCAAACATAAAACCTTTTTGCGCCAGCTTTTTTAAATTACTGTACAATGCTTTTGTTTCCTTTGTAGCATCCTTATCGCAGGGCAGATCAGCCTGTGCAAATGAGTAAAATGAAAACGCCGTGCACAAAAAAATAAACAATCCCCGTACTATTTTTTTATATTCTGTCATACGCTGGTGGCCGTTCAATTTTTAATTCAGTCCCATATCATCTACATAGATCGTATAGTCGGTGCCGGTAAATTCCTGCAGCCAGATGGCTGTTAAAGAAGTGGCTGAAGTAATATTGGAAATAGAGATCGCATAATCATTCCATTGTCCTTCTGTACCGAGCGTAAGTTCATAACCACCTGCTTCATTAAACACAATTTTGATACGCTTACCTGTGGTACCTGGGCCACCGTATATAGACAATTTAAACTGGGTATAAGAACCAAAGGGGATACTGGCTCCGCCCAGTTGCAAAGGAGAACCCCAGCCGCCTGCATAATCAATTTTAATAGAGAAGGAACCATTGCGGACCGGCGTTGCATTGGCCAGGTCTTTATTGCCGCCCCATCCGCCGCCAAGCCAGCCATTCCAGTTGCCCGACAAAGCTTCATCATAAATGGGGAAAGCCAATCCTGCTACCAAAATCGTTAAAGCCGTGCTGCTGGTAACTGTTCCATTGGGTGTAGTAATGGTAACCGCACCTGACGAAGCACCGGCAGGAACGGTAAAGCTGATCTCTGTTGCACTTACAACAGTATAAGTAACCGGCGTAGTACCCAGCTTCACTTCGCTGGCACCTGTAAAACGGGCACCCGTAACCGTTACTACATCTCCGGTAGCAGCCGTGGCAGGCGAAATGGAGAATACCTGCGGCGCAATGTTCACATTAAAGGAAATTGTATCTGCACCGCCGGTAGATGCGGAGGTAACAGTGATCAACTGGTCACCGCCTTCTGCAGCAGCAGGAATATTTACCACGATCTTTGTTTTGGTGGCAACAAAAGCTGCTGCTGGTACATTTCCAAATTTCACTTCACTTACAATATCAAGGTTTACACCGTTGATGGTCACTTCATCACCCGGATAACCGGTTAAGGGCAGCACGCTGCTGATATCCGGTTTTAGCATTACCGTGAAGGGGGCTGCATTGTACCCGGCACCGTTGGCATAATACACCTGTACAAATACTTTTCCGGAATCCATTGACGGCACCTGCACCATCAAAGAAGTATCTGTAACAGAAGCCGGATCAAAAGCAGCGGCATCCACTGTGCCAAACTTAACTGCAGTAACGCTTTTAAAATTTTCGCCCTTGATCATTACAGCTACTCCCGGCACACCGCTGCCGGGTGCCACTGCGGTTATCTTTGGCAAAGACTGCCCGGGGTAAACATCCTTCTTTTTACAGGCAGACTGCATAGTGCCAACCAGCACTAATACTGCAACCGCCGGTGAAAAAATATTGCTGAATAGTTTATACATATACGTTAGTTTGGTAGTTTTTTAAATTTATTTTCTGCCGTTAACAGCATCTATTTAAAAATTAAAACATTGTCGAAGTAGAAGGTTTCATCCTGCGGATCGGGACCTTTTATCCAAAATCCAATTTGTTTCAATGGCGCCACCCCGGTTGTCCACTTCGACCCCAAAGCAGATGCCGGAAATTCAAAATACTTCCAGGTATTGGCCGGTACGTCTATAGGTGTTGCCTGGTCAGAGTTGCCGAAAGCCACGTCCCTGGTATCGGTAGTGAGGTATAAAGTATAGTCACGTGAGCCACCCCTGATCCAGAGACTGAATGTTTTAAAATCGGGATCATAGGTGATGCCATTGTTCCAGTCAACAAACTGAACCAGGTGCCAGTTGCCCCGCTGGTAATTTTTTGATACCGACGCAACACCGCCCTTACTTTGTGCGGTATTGATCACACCCGGATCGCCCCAGGAACCGTCTGTAAAACCATTGTAGTACTGGTCAACAAAAATTTTATGCGCCAGGTCAATATTGTAAAAAACAAAGAGCGTAGTGCTGCTGCCTGCTTCATTGGTAACCTGCAGTTTGGTTGATTTGGCTGCGGAAGCCGGCATTCTTACCTGCAGTTCTGTAGCAGTGGACGAAACGATCTCTACTGTTGCAGCAGGATCTTCAGACATGGTAACACTGCTGGTTGTAGCAAGGTAGTTGCCGTAGATCGTGATAACATCGCCTGCTTCCCACTCGTTGATGGAAGCGGAAGTAAGCGTGGGTACTGCCAGCACTTTAAAAGGTATGCTGAACTGGTATCCGGTAGTAGTTGTAAAAACTATATTCTGTTCCCCGGGGTTGGCTGCTGCCGGCACCCTAAAAACAAGTGCATCATTTGTATTAAAGTTCGGATTAAAAGGAGCAGCAACATTACCCAGGTCGAAAGTGATAGTCTGGATATTTTTAAGGTCGCTGCCAGTTAACGTGATCACTGCATTACCTGCAGCTTCTCCGGGTTCGATTTTAGCAGTGGCGGGAGTGATCTTTATTTCCTTTGTACAGGAGGCAAAAAGCAGCATGCCTGCAAAGAAAACCGCCATCGTTTTTAAAGTATGTAACATAAAATAGTATTAAAGTAGTTTAATTTTTTACGTTCGTGTTTAATAGTAAGGTATTGCGGCTTCTAACAGTTTTGGGTCAGCCACCGTTTCATCCAATGGAATAGGCAGGAATAATTTATCTACAGTAAAGCCCTGTACTTTCTGGCTGTTCAGCACTTTGTTCCCATCATACACACCTCTTTCCTGCGCTTCCACCAGTTGTTTTGTTTTAGCAATATTCACCGGTTGCATGTCTGCATTAAATGCCTGGCGCTGCATATCAAACCAATAATCCCCTTCAAAAGCAAACTCACATTTACGTTCTCTTAAAATATCATCCATCGTAATCGCAGATACAGGCAGCATCCCAGCACGCTGGTGAACTGCGTTAAAAGCTGCAATGGCTGCAGGATCGCTGGTGCTTCCACCACCAGCCAGTGTTGCCTCTGCATATATCAGTAACACATCAGCATAACGGAGTAAGTAAGTACAAATACTGCTGGACGTTCCGCCGCCACCGTTTACTGGTTCAGCTGTCCTGTTTGGACCTACTACATATTTCAATATGTTTGACCTTGTACCCGTAAGTACTTTAAAGTCGGTGGTTTGAATGGTAACTGTATCATACGTAAATCCTGTTGGGAAATTATCATTCACCCAGTCGGCCCTGTGAAAGCCATGTTCCATTACAGACCAGCCACGGCGGCGGTCATTATTGGCCCAGCCGGTTGTAGGATCCAGCACATCAATGGAAGGAATGATGGAAGAATACCCGTTGCCGTTAGTAGGCCCCGGTTTGGTCAGAGGTTGTGGTGCTGCATAGCTCATCCACCTGTTGCCGCCATTCCAGCCAAGATCGAATGCCCATTGCAATGCAAACAGCGATTCTTTATTGTTGTTGGATGCTGTGCTGGTAAACATTTGCTGAAAATCTGTAAGTCCAAGTATATTCGGATTGGCAGCAGCAAAGTCCATCACTTCCTGGGCTTTTATTTTTGCATTGGCATAATCTTTTAAATACAAATAAATTTTGGCCATCAATGCTTTTGCAGAATTCTTAGTTACACGTCCGGGCTGGTAGGGAGCATCTGGTAATCCCACTTCAGCCACTTTTAAATCTTCAATAGCAAATCTCAATACATCTTTCTGTAGATATTTGGGCACCAGGGAGCCGCCTTCTTTTGTCATGTCAAGCGGATTGTCCACGATGGGTGCATCGCCAAACGTACGCCCGATGTAGAAGTAACAGAAAGCCCTGATAAACTTCGCTTCTGCAATTCCCAGGTCAAGATAGGCGCCATCGCCAACCGTTGCTTTTTTCTGGCTAAAATTCTGGATAAGTACCGAAGCATTGCCCGCTGCTTTATAACAGGATTTCCAGGTAGCTTTTATAAGGTCATCCGTTGAAATGATATTAAAATTCCAGAACGAATTGTATTGTGTGTTACCGTTAGTACCGGTTACGGTGCCGCCTAAGATATCACCAACGGAGGTAAATGCCTTGTCGTACCATTCGAGCCATACAGAATTATACAATACGCCGGTAGATCCATTTACCTCTGCGGCAGTATTATAATAATTTTCCAGGGTAACACTGCTGGCGGGGGTTTGCTCTAAAAAACTCTTTTTGCAACCCGCCCAGGAGCAGCAGCAAACAACAGCTAATAAAAGAAATTTATTTTTCATGAGAAGTTTGTTTTTTAATTAAAATTCAATGTTGGCACCGGCAGTGAACGTACGGGGATTTGGAAAATGCCCGTTGTCAATATTCATCAGCCCCACCCTGTTGTTAATGGCACCAATCTCAGGATCATACCCTGAATATTTGGTGAAGGTGTACAGATTCTGTGCAGAAACATATAGCCGTACACTGGAAAAAACATTTCCTTTCCCCAACAGCTTCTTAGGAAATTTATAACCAATAGAAATATTCTGAATGCGCAGGAAAGAGCCATCTTCAATATACCTGTCAGACACCCTTAGATTACCCTGCTGTACGCCCGTACCGGTATAACGGGGTAGTGTACCCGATGTATTTTCGGCAGTGTACCTGTTCATCACCGTTTCAAGCTGGTTGTTCCAGGGTGAGTTAAGGCCTTCAGTGAATATCCTGGTGTAATTGAATATTTTGGCGCCGTAGCTGCCGTACAGGAACAACGACAGGTCCAGATTACTCCAGGTGAAAGTATTGGTGATGCCAGCTGTAAATTTGGGATGCGGATTACCGATCACGGTTACATCCTGGTCATCCAGTAATTTATTACCGTTCACATCTTTAAACCTGATATCACCCAGCCAGATGCCTGTAGGTGAAACGGTGCCATAATTAATAGCAGTTAATTCTTCAGGTGTTCTGAACAGTCCGTCTGTTACAAAACCAAAGAAAGAGCCTACAGGATTTCCTGCTCGTGTAACCGTAACCGTTTTAGCCGTTCCATATTCATCAAATGTGCCGAAGATGGCCGTGGTAGAATCATTTAATTTATCCAGCCTGTTTTTATAGTGACTGAAATTGAGGCTTGTTTTCCAGCTAAAGTTTTTATTGGTGATATTGTAAGTGGTGATACCAATATCAATACCGGTATTCGTCATCTGGCCGCCGTTGGTCATTGGCACGGTAATGTTCAGCCATGGATCGGCGCTGAGGCCCGATAAGAGTGGCAACTGCGCCGGCAGCAGCATATTCTTGGTGATCTTTTTATATACATCAATACTTACTTCTGCAAAACGGTTGAACAGGGTCATGTCCACACCTGCATTGTAAGTAACAACTGATTCCCATCCAAGGGCCACGTTACCAAGGTTGGCAGGAAAGCCCACCGTACCCCAGGGGCTTTGCCGGGCAAGGTCAATATTAGTATTATACAAATTCTGTCCTCCAGTATTTTGGTTACCTACCGAACCTGCACCTATCCTCAATTTGAGGTAGTTAAGACCTTTAATATCTTTTGCAAATTCTTCATTGGTGACCGTCCAGGATGCTGATGCCGAATAAAAATTACCCCAGCGTTTTTCCGGACCAAAACTGGAAGAGCCATCTGCCCTGGCCGTAGCCGTTATAGCATATTTATTTTGGAAGGTATAACCGATCCTGCCAAAATAAGATTCCATGCTCCAGCCGCCGGCACCAGCTCCAATAGTTTGATTGGCAATACTACCTACTGCCAGCGAAGGAAGGTTCTGTTGCAGGTCGTCCCTGTAAGCCCTGATATTATCCCAGTTAGATGCCTGTGCCTCATGCCCTGCTGTAACTGCAATAGCATGACTGCCAAAATTTTTATCATAGTTTACATAGTTAGAGATCATCCAGTAAAAACTATTGGTTCTCTCTTCACTCAACCTGCTTGGATTAATGATCAGTTCATTCGACAATGGATTTTTTACAAAAGGCTGAAAGGCTTTCCTGGAAGCCAGTGAAAAATCATAGTTAAATTCATTGCGGACTCTCAGCCCTTTTGCCAATGTAACTTCCGCATAGAGGTTGCCAAATGCCTTGGTGGTAGTTACGCCTACATCCCTTAATTCAGCAAGCGCCACCGGGTTGGCCGACTGGCCTACCGACTGCCCCTGAAGGTTAGTGGAATTTACAAAGTTGCCGTAAACATCCTTTGCCATTGCCGCCGGGCTGTTGTACAGCACCACACTGGTAACCGCATCAAACGCATCTGACAAACCTATCTTTTGATTGCTCCTGGAGAGATTACCATTGATACCCGCTTTTAACCAGGTCTTCACTTGCTGATCAATGGAAAAGCGCATGGTAAAACGTTTGAATTTGGTACCAATTAAAATACCATCCTGGTCGTAGTAGCCACCAGAGAAATAATAAGTAGTTTTATCAGAACCGCCGGAGAAAGCCAATTGATGACTTTGTATATTGCCCGTTCTGTATATTTCATCCTGCCAGTCGGTACCTTTTCCCAGCACTGCAGGATTTTTAAATTCGCCCACGCTATCCGCACCAAGACCAACAGACCTTATTTCAGGCACCAGTGAGTTTTGATACTTTGCAAATTGCTGCAGATCCATCACCTTTAATTTCTTTGGTATGTTCTGCCGGCCATAGTAAGTATCATAAGAGAACTTTCCAACACCTGCCTTACCTTTTTTAGTGGTTACGAGTACAACACCATTGGCCGCCCTTGAACCATAAATAGCCTGGGCGGAGGCATCTTTTAAAATATCAATAGAAGCAATGTCGGCAGGGTTTAACAATGCCAGACCGCTCTGTGTTGTTTGTCCGCTGCCACCCCCCAGTACGTTCTGCTCAAGGCTGGCGTTGGTAGAAGCTACCGGCACACCATCAATTACATACAACGGATCGTTGTTATTTACAGACGTGATACCTCTTACTCTCACAGAAACACCACCACCGGGCTGGCCACCATTACTGGTAACGGTAACGCCTGCCACTTTTCCTTGCAGCAGCTGGTCGGCTCCTGCGGCAGGAAGATTTTTTATTTCTTTTTCACTTACGGAAGAGATGGAAGAGGTAACGGCTGCACGCCTTACCGTACCATAACCAATCACCACCACATCATTTAGTGTATTGGGTACCGGCACCAGGGCAACTTTAAAGCTTTCGTTTTTGCCTATGGCGAGCGTTTGTGGCTGCATACCAACATAGGTCACCTGCAGTGTTTTTGCGTCTGCCGGCACATCAATGCTGAATATACCCAACGAATTGGAAGTAACTTTTTTACTGCCCACCGATATGGTAGCGCCTGCCAGCGGTTCACCTTTTTCGTCAGCAACCGTGCCAGAAAGTTTTTTTTGTGCAAATGATGTGTAACTGAAAAACAGGGTGCAGACGAACAACAGGCACACCTGTGCAGGGAGTTTTTTTCTTTTTCTCATATCGCAAGTTTGTTTGGTCAAAAGTACTATTTCCAGTAACCCATTAACTAATACTATTTTACCTGTTTATAATGGTATTTGTATCACACAAAATGAATCTTCGGCCAAAAAACAATAAACTCCTTAGTAATTGTGGAAAATAAATATTCCATCCTGGATCAAATAGTGGTACTATTTTAACCACTAATGTATAATTTCGTCACCGATTATGACAACAAATATCATGAGGGAGATCACCCCCCTTACCAGCGCTGATTGTTTTACCATCTTTAGCCGGACCAAATCTGAGTTCGATTTTCCGCTGCATTCGCATGAAGAACTGGAGCTGAATTTTATCATGAATGCCAAAAGTGCCAAAAGAATTATTGGCAATCATATTGCTGAGATCGAAGAACTGGAACT